>Ga0209671_1002159_pt1 | contig 17657 bp, 11 predicted proteins | sample WorMetHERISLAND2_2_FD_187401 | JGI IMG/M metagenome (GOLD analysis project Ga0209671, IMG submission 187401) | Marine gutless worms symbiont microbial communities from Max Planck institute for Marine Microbiology, Germany - Olavius geniculatus... | ecosystem: Host-associated > Annelida >...
GGCCAAATTTTGCATGTTTTTGGCCCCTACAAATTTTTGGGGGAGGCTCCCCCAAAATTTCGGCCTGGGATTATAAAATTGAACATACTTAGGAGCATCGTGCAAAATTTCGCAGCGATCGGCCCACGGAGCTCGGAGATTATGCGAGGGAAAAAAAAGAAAAAAAATAAACCACAGCAAAACTTAATTTCGCTTCTGCAAGCTATCACTTACGGGCGGACTAACTAGCAGAAGAGAGCTAGTTTAATATAGTACAAATTAGCTACATATACAACTGCTGTAAATGTGAACCAAATACATGTTGTAAAGTGAAGATGCCGACTACTGATACTACAAATGCGTGAAGCTTCAGTGAAAGTAGGCTGAACTAAAATTAGCATTAACTGTGGCTGCGTGACAACACCCACGCACATACTGTGAAACACTCATTCATTCCATAACTGCATCAAGGCTGCATTCGCTTAGTTAGTTAATGCTTTACAGTGTTTATCATAATTTTCACTGAAAAACAAAAAGTTGTAAAGATTCTTAAAAGCAAAATAGCTTTGGCCTGTATTGCAAAATCTTGGCTTAAATATGATAAAGTACAAAACTAAGAGTTTAGACGTAAATAATTATGTTATTATCCTGCAGACTGTAAACATTAGTCTATGAGGGGACACGTCTTTTTTTGTGAGCCGCAAAAGACACACACGTACTTTTACTGCTAAATTTCAACTGCATTCTAAGAATATGCCAGAAAAAAACAGCTAACTTGGCATATCAATTTAATGTTAAACTTTTCACTTTTTAGTTTAGACATCCTGAAAAAGTAGACTGTTTCAAATCGACTTTACGAACTTGGTTTGGTCTTCACTGTACTACTACTTAAGTAACAGAACGGGTAAACAAAATTACAAAGCACATGCATAAACTAATGCATGTAATTTGTATGCGCGTTACAGTGAAACAGCAATACTCACTTTTCTGCTCCTCTGCCATCGTTGTTTACTAAATGTTGTTATGACAACGCCAAAGAATAGCTACTACGAGGTCGGTGCTCGACAAAATGAATAAGTAAAAAATTAGTACACGCGTTAAGTGACCCTGTTGTGTTTTTTCCATATTCCGTGTTCCTAAGCTCATTTTGAAGCAACGTTGATGGACTACTAAATGTTCAGGCCAACTCAGCTTTTTATTGGTCATTGGTTGACGTGTACGTCGCGTAATCACCGACGCCGTAAAACAGTGCCTACTGTAATGCATTACTGCTTGCCCATTTGTCCGTTCATCAAAAATCAAACCATGTCAGTTCAGTTACATTGCTCTGTACGGGCCTTCACAATTTCTTCCTTAACTGCCAGTCTTGTCTTTTTTTACATTTTACCTGCTTAGTTGTATCAGTTGACGCCTTCTCTAAGAGCAATTTACAAAGTATAGGAAAAGTTTACAAAGCCTTCCTGGCCAAAAGATATGCTCGTAACTACTATATCAGTTTGAAAATTCCACACTAATTACTAATATAACCAGAATATTTCTTCTACATCCAGAAAATGTTTAGCAAGTTATGTAAACAAGTTCAAAATCTCAAAACCAAAAACTCCGAGTCGAGAGTCGAGACCCCGGCTAAGACCAAGACTTATGACTGCAGTCCGTAACATTATTTCTGGTACAATCCTTATATCCTTGAAGGATTTAGTGAGTAATTCTGAGCAGTAAATGAAATCATTATCTGAATTAACTTGTGATAATTAAATTTCAAAACAATACAGTTACTACACTGTGAGACATTAAAACACACCAAAATTAATCGATCATAACTTGAAGGTGGACTGCCAGATTTCAATAATATGTGGCGCAAATATTCCTGATACAACTAACCACCAAAGGACCATTCAAGTCCCCACCTGACCCAACATGACATTGTGCTTTTGCACTACCTGAGAAAATCAGAACAGATGAAGTAGGCATTTAGGTGGAAAAAAAACATCCGTGACATTATCAAATTACTGTAACTTGGAAAAGGATAATGAGATTTTAATAATTTATGGTATGAATATTCCTGACACAACTGGCCATCAAGCAGCCGTTCAAGTTCCCAGCTCACCTTACATCTGTTTCTGCATTACCTGGAAAAAACAGAACAAACAAAACTTGAGTTGAAATGAAGAAAAAGCATGGGTAAATTTCGTCTTTGTAGAAATGTAACCCCAACAGCTCTGATCTCAGACATTCAACAACGTTTGCAGTGTCTTGCATCAGTGAGTCCATCAAACGCTGTTAAGGAAGTTTGATGAACTCAAGAAACGACTGGTTCAAGTCGTCTGGAGCAGAACATTATCAACACTGCTATCAACAAGTGGATAACGCACCTGCATTTACTCAAAATGGCGTTATATCAAATATTTATCATTAGTAGTTGCACAACTGGACAACTGCATAAACTGTCAGCCAAAGTGCTAAAAAATTACAACAAAATGTGGTAAATATACATTATATGAATCAAATAATCATACTGTATTAAATAAGAATGTAATATTTTGCTTGTTCTAATTTCCTCAAGTAGTGCAGAAACAAACGGTTGGTGAAGTAAGAAAGTAAGTGGTCATTTAATGGCCAGTTGCGTCTGGAATACTCATACCAAAAATTATTAAAATCTGTTAAACCATCTTCAAGTTACGATCGATACATTTTGGTGTGCATTTTTATGCTTCACAGTGTATATGACTTCCAACTGTCATATTTACAATCAAATATCAAGACCTGATTAATTACTCAATAAATAGGTGTAAATATTTGCACGTGTAGCCTATCCAAACTTTTACACAATGAGTATTTGAGTATTTGACAACTAACATGATATGGACATTTCTTCTTCTACAAAAACAACTGTCCGACATTCAAACAACACAGATATAGCACAACTCACAAGTTACAACAGCTGGCGCCATGTTTAATGAATACAGCTATATGCAGGACTTTTCATGTCCTTTTACTTTACAGGCCACATTACGAGTCGTGTCTGTCCATCCCACAGGTGAACAGAGCACAAAAAAGCGTAGAAAATAAAAACTGGTGCAAATGTTCCCCAGGCAAGGAGCAACAGGTGTGCCAATTTTTAGTTCAAAAGATGAGGGTTAAAGCTGCACAGCTTAAGGCGAATGGCCGCACACTATGTCAGCCCTGGGCTGGCATATATTTTTAGTTAATTTACTTTTCGATCTAAACACACTTGCAATAATTTTTTCTCCTACAGGGCCTGCAGTATGTTATGCAACCCAAAAAACTGTCGAGTCCTGCACAGCACTAAACATGACACTGATAACAAAAGCTGATGAATTAGATGTCATGTAGTATATAATATCACTGGTGAAAATACACGTGACTATCGGTTCACTTACGTATATGTAAGTCTACTTATAACTGCGACTACAGTTACACAATATACATCAGTAATCATTCAATACGGTAACAGCGTACAAACATAAATACGGATTACAATGGCTACAAAAACTAGAGAGTAAACAACGGCATTGATCTTCATCAGCAGTATGCAGTATGGAAAAACATTACTTTTCTTGGAAAACCCCAAACAAAATAAACCTCCAAGAATAAAAATTCCACTCTGTGGTAGAAGCCATGCCAAGTCTGCAAATTTAAAAAAAGCTGGTTAAGTGTTCTTTGCTTGCAGTAATAGTACAAAAACACGACTACATCATTGAAATAAGAGAAAGTTGAGACTGAAATGCTTGTTTAGGATATTTCATGTCAGAAAGTGGAGGTTTAGTAGACTAAAGACACACATCATTATAATTCACAGCAGTAAAATATTACAGGTCAACACTGATTGTTGTGAAGTTCACAGATCAACAAAGTTAAATATTTCACACTGACGTTATTAAATGTATATTTACATGTAGGCCACCAGACTTCATCTTCTGTCATGTAGCATTAAAAAGAAAAATTTTGTTTTCAATACACAATTTCTAACTCATACAGCCAGTCAATCAAATGCTTTCTTCAACGTAAAGTTCCACTGTTCCTACTTTCAACGATGCCCTTAATTTCTTGTTGCCAGTAAAAACGTTTAACAGAGAGACAAACTACATTTTAATATTCACACATCATCTTCATGGCATGTTCAGTGCTGTTGTCTACAATGGTCTTTCAAAATTTTGTACCATTTTCCCATAGCCATGTAAGAAGACAGAATGTGTCCCTTTTATTGGATGCAGCATATGTTATAGCTAGCATACATATCAATTATAGATTATATCATAGATGTCACAATTACATCAGTTTTATACAGACTGGACAACGCCGATATAATAGAAAGCACCAACCAGTAGATAAGTTGAGAAATACACAGTGCCACAATAACGACGCACAGCCAACACATAACAAACACCTGATATTAATTGCCTATTATTTATTTCTGTATTTTGACTTTGCTTTCATAGGTGATGGTGGCGCGGTCGAAGCAACCAGTCCGATCAAGTAGTTGCCCTATGCTGAGCCAAATTAGTGCCTGGATGGGTGATCATCAGCAGATGGGTAAACCATCTTGATATGTAACAAGCCACTCAGGTTGACTCAGCCTGGCCATCCATCCGTGAGTAGGCAAAAAGAGTACCAGAGAAAGCTGGGGCATGAACAGACTCATTGCATAAAGAACTAGCCCCGTATCTGTTGTATCGCAGTGTAAACTAGTGCCTGGCTAAGGAACAAGTAAACAGAAATCGATGCCATTCTACAAGCTTTATGCCTTGGGATGGACTTCATGTTTTCACATTAATAACCTACATATGAACAAAATGTGAAACTGCATGTCGCTATAAATCTAACAAATACAACAAATAAATTACCCCATGAGTGATCCAATACTTCTCACTTGATGAAACTTTGGTTTACATCATAATTACATCACTTTCTTATAGAGTGGTCAATCTGCAAACAATATTTCCGGTCAAACATAACAGTCTTTTAGCAGCTGGTACTAATAAACAAGCTGACAGCACAGTGACACAACAGCCGAAAGTAAAACGGAACATAACAAAAACACATTACAGCCATTTCATCTAAGCAGACAAAAAACCAGTTGCCTAGCCAAAGTAAGTCTACAAGAGAAAATAAGCACCAAAATAAGATCCCGAGGATACTGCCAGCAGCAATAAAGTGCAGTATTCACTAAAGTTCCCAAAGATTACATAAACATCTCTATCAGTGGGGCTAAAAAACAGCCAGAAATAGTTTTAGTGCATACGATCTATCTAGTCTCCAGAGAACATTTCTGGAAAAAGTTTAGACAAGATGCAATAATTCACAGTATCACAGCTACTAACTTGCCATTGAAAAACGAGTTTTGCATGATTTTTAACAGCAGGCTGTGAGCTGTGTAAGTTCGACTCCATTCCAGCTAGGCTCCTGGAACAGACCATGTGTATTTAGACTGCTGTAAAGCGTTAACAGAAACAAAAATGTTTAAGATGTCAAAATGTATTGAAATCACCATATAGGCGTTATACACGTCAAATACCAGATAGACAAAAAGTAAACTGTTGGCCAAATTAACAGAAATGGAGAAAAGAACAAGTGAACAAAAGTGGGCACAGGTCAAGCAGATGGAAGCGTCTGGGCCCGACGATGACCGAGCGACCGGCGACCAGTGGCAACAGTCGCCTGTCGCTCATCTCCGACCTCACCAGCTCAGCAAAGTGACGCAACCCCCCAGGATTTGGTTCCTGGGAGTTCATCACAGGCATCTGTTTGTGTTTTTACAACCGATCCACGACGCCTCCGGGACTTCCTGGAACGGATTTTGGCAGTGACCCACCACTCGACCGAGAATGAGAGAGCAGAGACCCTTTGTCCCCATCCCAACCCTGGGACTGGGAAACTAATGAGATCAGTAGCAAGGCCTCCCTCTGGTTCAATTCTTAGAAATGGGCAGGGTGCCCCGCCATTCTCCAAACACAGAAATCAATAGAAATACATCTACATAATGTGTTATTTCATTTATCAGTGTTGTTTTACAGTGCAAGACAAGCGAAAAAAACCATGGTAAAAATTTCTATAAATTTGGCCAACAGTGAAACAACAAACTTTACCCAGCTGATGAAACCAGAAATTAACAATTGATGACGAGACACATAAGTAACAATAACACACAGAGTACTACTGCAGCAAGTTAATCATCGGAAAGGCGCTTCAAAACAGCAGCAACGACGACAAGAATACCTCCCAGCACCTGCACAGCACCACCCATGTAGAACGGAATGCTGTAATTCCTCGTCTTATCGTACAAAAATCCTGCAGACCAAACAGAGCACATATCAAGAGCTACAATATTTCCATATGACCATAACAGAATGATGCCTGCAACATCGATTGACCAGTGTCAGCATTCGACAGTGACGAATTGGTTTTAGCTACAATTTTTACGGTTTTTACAAAGTCTCCAAAAACGGGATTTAGTTGCAGTTACAGCTTTAGCTGTAATTTATTTCCTCTTCCCAGTTTTCATTTAGCTTTTAGACTTCAAATTAGTTTTAGTTTTTCACTATGTTTACACTTTAATAAAAACATAGTTTGATATAATTACTGTAAAATAACAAGTGATATCAGTAAAAGTTTGTTGAGCCTGTCAAAATAAACTACCAGGCAACAGTCTAAGCTATAAAACAGTTTCACTACATAAACCTTATAACAAATACGGACTGATGATGTTAAAAACAGAATGAACAGATTCTGATAAGAGACCATGCATTAGTAAATGTCAATGTCAATGGTAGTCGCTTACAATTAGATTCAACATAAAAATCATTCAGCCTGGACAGGAGACCTACTCTTCCAAGATTTTTACACTCTAAAATCTCAGGTTGTTGCCAAAACAACAACTGATGAAGGCTCAAAAATTAACATTAATTAATATTAATTAAAAATGGTAAAATCACCTGCTAGCGGAACACTAATCAGGGCACCGACACCAATGAACAGCAGTTGGAAGGCTTGAGCACGAGCAATGTTCTTTACCCCGACCAGATCAGATAGCATCGTCGACTGAACCGTTAAGAAAAAACCTGCAAAATTTCATTCAATCAACCACAAATCACAGTGTACAGGGTGTGACAAAAAATGACCCAATTTGCTTTTGTCAAAACTTCATCAAGTTTCCACCAAATCTGATAATTTTTGGCACACAGATAGCCAAGACGATAAAATTACGTGAGGTACACTCACTGTCAGCCTCACCTAATTTATGTAAATGCACTACCGTGCAAAACATAGATGCTCTAAATTGTGCGGTGACTATCGGTATCAGATTGCTCACCTTTTCATTATCAATTCGACAAAGGGTGCCACGTGATTTAATAATATTGTGGTATTGAATATTTTATGATGAAAAAAAGTTAACAAAATAGCTGACTTATGAGCTGAAAACACATCTAATCTATGAATGAGTGCTGTGGTATTCATCAGTTAATCGTTAATGCTGCGGCATCACATCTAAGCCACTGTATACATTTTAGGCATAAATTCTAAAAATTTGGAAGCATGCTGTTACACAAACTTATAATTCTGCTAAATAAATCACATTTTAGTTTATCATGTGCTTAATTAAGGGCGGGTTTCTAAATCTTAACTAGCCGGTCAAGTTAGCGTTAACTGGCAGATTTGCATAACTCGCGTTTCTCGTTGCACTAACCAACGGTCAAAATGGCCAAAAATTTAACTGGCCGAAATCGGCCAGTTAGCTAACCGTCGATCGTAGTTATCGTATTTAACGCAACTTTTGTACCATTTTGCAAGCGGTTAATTGAAGAATGTAATACTATAAAACGATTTTTACCATATATCAATGTCTTCAAAACGCGCGAGGAAATGTTTGCTGTTACAAATTTTACTACAAAACCCATTCATGAATGGACGAAATGGCTGTCCGCAATTGCTTGGCTGGCTCATGGGATGGCTGACGCACAGACCTCGCACTCATTAATATTCATGATGCTCGCCTGCACTAGGTGGAAGTGATAAGTGTTGTGTGCATCATTGCTAAGCAACTATAGTTTACCGCTCAGTTAGCTGACAGCCAGTCAAGGTTTTGTTCAGAAATGTGCACAAACTTAACTAGCAAGTTACAATTAACAGACGGTTTACAAACTGATCAGTTAACTAAAAGATCCAGAAACCAGCCCTAAGTTGTTAGAACTTTTACGGTGACAACTAAGCATTATGCAACAATTTGGAGCATCTGCCTTCAACACGGTAGTGCATTAACATGAATTAGGTGAGGTGGACAATGAGTGTATCTCACATAATTTTATCATCTTGGATATCTGTGTGCCAGAAATTATCAAATTTGGTGGAGATTTGACGAAGTTCTGACAAAAACAGGTTGGGTCATTTTTTGGCACACCCTGTAAATACTACACAGAGTTCACACAGTTAGCAGTGAACTATGATTTGTAATTGTTTCAATACAAATCATCATCATTACTAAGAAGATAGAAATGTTACTAAAGCAAAATTTCCATCTAACAGACACTATAGACAAGAAAAGTACGTAACAAACACAATGGATACAACAAAATTATGCAACAAGTGCAGCTGATGCAACAGCCAAAACACACGAATAGAAGCGATCATTGCATCAGTCGGTTTGTATCGGTTGCATTAAGCCTATTGCATTGTGTACGTACAACTGACAAAAATTTAGTAATAATGATTAGATGTTGATTAGAATCACCCATTTAGCAAAATTTTACAAATTTCAATACAAATGCAAAACATAAAAATTTTTTACACAAAAATTCTATATAACCAACATTATAATTGACTGACAACCAAGTACACATTACACATTTTTGGTAACCAAGACTAAGCGAAAGACAATCAAATACTGACTAAAATCACAACTATATTAAAAAATACAAATGACAAATGCAAGCAAGTGAATAGTTTCTCAACAGCACATCAGCACAAATAAGCCATTCAGCACCATAAGCGGTCAAAAACATTTAACTTATATCTAACAAGAAACAGAAAAAAAAATTGGTAAGATCCCAGGCATGACATACCAGTGACGAGACCAGCTGCAGCTCCAAATACAGCCAGGTGAGCAAAACTGAAGATCTGGCCAAGTAAGACTAGCAGGAAACCACAGATAATGATGTTGACACCGAACTGAAGCACCCGATTCATGCGGGGCAGATTGCCAATGAACCCACCAATAAGCCGGCCAGCTAACACGGCCACGCCAGTGACGGTCGGCAGGAGATAGGCCAGCCGGGGCTTAATGCCAATCACCACGGCTCGGCTAGGCGTATGCTGCATGAACACCATCAGTCCCAGATTCATCAGAAATGAGCCGACACAGACCAGCGTGAACGGTGTGTTTGAGAAGATGGACGAGTTGGTTAAGTCTCGCAGCAGCTGGTGGGACGAAACACTGCCATTCTGTGATTGGGTCGGCGGCGAACGGTACAGAGCTCCGAACACGCAGCAGTTGAACACCATGCCAGACATGAGCAGCAGGGTCCCACGCCACTGGAATGCATCCAGCATTGCCGTCAGCAACGGACCGGAGCACAGGGACCCAAGTGAGATACCAGATGCACTGATTGCTGCCGCCAGCGGACGGTATTTCTTAAAGTGCTGCTGGATTATGACGAAACCGCTTAATGTCACCATGCTGAATCCCATACCTATTGACACCCGCAGACACGATAATAATATATAATAGTGTTGTTACGGTTTCACACTGGCCGAGATCAATTGATTTCAGTTGGGTTTTGGGGAAAAAACCACGGCTTCCGTCAGTTTCGGTTTTTTGACCACCACCAAAACCAGCTGCGAACAGATGTCTAGTGATAACGTGCACGCCCGCTGCTAAATTCAAACCACATGGGTGGTCGAGCGACATCGCATCGCTGATGAGAAGAGGGGGAGCGGGAGAGAGCAGACAAGACAGATCCATGGTGCCCGGTGCAGGGTAATAATTAGTTCACGGGAGTGGAGGCACTATGATAGCCTATTGTCTCTAGTATTTCGTGACAAAATTTCATCCCGCTGGGTAAAGGGGATCCCTTCGAACGGGGGGCGAAAGAGGGGCACCCCCCTTAAAAAAGCATTATTTTACTGCTATAAGCTCGTTTAACATGAAAATGGTTGCAGACAGGCACAGAAATGCTGCTTATCATAACAAGCAACGATGTCGAGCTTCTTAGAAATGTCAACATCGATGACCTTGAATGACCTTGAACCCCCAAAATAGCGGGTTTTAGTGATTTTTTTTGCGATTTCGGGCTGCGACACACATTTCAAGAGTGAATTGCGCCATAATGGCTGGAGATAGACCAAAACAACCTGCGTATGAAATTTTCAGCATTAAATGTAGATTTTAGCAGTCCAAGTCTGAACCCTCTACGTTCAAGGAGGGTTGCGCAAGCGGGTATCATAGAGGGGTAACCTTCTAAAAAGTGCTTATTTATCCGTTGTTGGCTTGTCTAGCATGAAAATAGTTGCAGATATGCACAGACATGCAGCTTATCATAACAAGCACTAGCGACAAGCTTCTTAGAAATGTCAACTTCAATGACCTTAAATGACCTTAAACCCTAAAAATATTGGTTTTAGAGATTTTTTTGGCAATTTTTGGCTGCAAAAGAGTGAATTGCAAAGAAATGGATAGAGATAGACCAAGATTACTTGCGAACAGGAACTGCTATAGGCTCTCGCTCGTCTCATGAGCACTAGCTCAGATTTCTTGTTACTAACTGGATGTCCTTTCTCTTGTCCAACCAAAAGTTCAGAAAACAATCTAATCTAATACAACAACATTTACTATAATTTGTGACAGCAGAACCAATATAGTAACAAATAAAACAGACCAGCAACGATGCCATATGTAAAATAAAGCACGATGATATTTGGTGCCAGTGAACTAGAAGCAAAACCAGCAAACCACACAACTCCTCCAACCAGCGTCACCATGCGACAGCCATATTGATTAATCAACACACTAAACAGAACTCCTGACACACAGATTAACATCACAAACTTCACAAGCATCCCAAATAACTAAAAATATGTGACCTATCCCCTATATACACAGTATAGATTCTGTCTTATCTGCATATATGCAGTGATGTGTCCTTGAGGACTTGTCCTCATCCTCAAGGTGCCTCAAGGACAAAGAACTGTGTCCTTGTCCTTGGCCTCAAGTCCTTGTTCTCGTCCTCGAATCCCAAGTCCTTGGCCTTAAGACAAAGTCCTCGGCCATAATATCAAGAACTTTAATAAATTTTGTTCATTATCAATTTATTGCCGACAAACTGAAAAAATGTTGAACATTAGCTATTTACATACCAAAACCCATGATGCTAGTAATTGAAGCTCATTCACTTATGTCACATTGGTCTGACGTTCTTAGTGGCATCACACAGAGTTCTGTGCTTGGCCCTGTTTTCTGTGTAATTAAAAGACACCATTATTTTTGACAACTGTCGAAACCAGCACAACAGCATTGTCATGTAACAATATCACTGGACCAATTTGGTCTCAAGGCCTACAACCTTTAAGTTGTACATAAATACAACATAATGGAAAGTTTGTCACAAAAATTAAACTTACTAAGTCTAGAATTGCAAGTCACAAGATGTCAGTAGTATGATGCTACTAACGATATTCAGCATGTGCAAAATCTTGCTATAAGTCACCCCAGTTGACGGTGAAGTGTCGTTGTGGTAGGACCTTTTAGATGTAATTGGTTTTCACCTTGAGTTTTTTGGCCTTAGCCTTAAACATGGTCTCAAGTCCTCGGCTTTGTCCTCAGCTTCAAGTCCTTGACCTTGTCCTTGCTGTTTTTGTAAGTTCCTGTCCTCGTCCTCAGGTAGCGTGTCCTTGGCCTTGTCAATGAGCACAAAGTCCTTGATAACATCACTGCATATATGTCAGTTTATAATTATCACTCAGCTGCTCCTAGAACAAAATAAGTAGCACTACATACTTGTAATTCCCAAACAATCCAAGATAATTTGGCAATATCCAGTCAGTTGTAGTCACAATTTAGCCATTTTGGCTTCAGTCAATGTCACCAACTACAGTGGTGTTACAGCAGAAACAACATATTTTTGTGAAACCTTGGCTACTAGTTTTATTACTGAATAGTCATTAGAGTAGACAGAAGTGATCTTTTACTATTTGGCCAAATACTTTTCCCAGTAGCCTGCCAACCAATGAAAAACTACTGCTTATACTGAAAAAAATTAATGATACAATGCAGTAATGCAATATGTGAGTGTGACGTCATCGTAGAAACATGTATTTTGATGCTCCGCAGCAAACAAATTTTACATATGAAAAACCTTGCACTGCATTTAATAATGGTCATCAGTGCTAGACGAGTTGAGTTTTATAGACTGTATAATCTTCGGGCCAGTGATTTGATGCTGTATTGTTGCCGAGATTTTTGCGATTTTCACACAAGTTTGCCAAGTTTTTTCCAATTTTTTGCCGTGATTTTCTATTGTCCCTAAGCATCTGCAATCAGCTGAAACAGCAAAACACAAACTATGACTTTTCTTACCAAATATGTTTCCCGATGCCATATACAAAGATCCAATCCAGCCCGCCACAGCTTTACTTGAATCAAAGTATTCACTGATCTCAACATACAGTATGGAAAAGCCGATGAACATGACTCCAATGGTGAAGCAGTTAATGAAAGATGCGCAGACTATGACCCAGCTGAATCCACTGTCAAACTTTCCTTCTACTGAAACTTCAGTACTGTCTAAGTTTTCAAGATCTTTGACCAATGCATTGCTTGAAAGCACTTTCTCTGTATGCTCAGATCTCTCATTCATACTGCTGGTTTTCTCTGAGCATGAAACGTCATTGTGTTCATCCAAGGCCGCACAGTCGTTCATTTTGCACCATTCGCCACCTTGCAATCTTCCAGACAAATCTGTCAATGATGACAACATCACTGTTACCCACAAATCGAACACATAACCTGTTCAGTGCTATGCCACACTACAGCAACGAGACATAAATATAGACAGTAAAGTTCAACAAGGTCTTTTGTCCACAGCTGCATAACCACGTGAAACTACAGACAGCTCCTCTGGGAATGTAGACTGCAATTAAATTACTTTACACATAGTTCCACATGACAACAGACATTCATAAACGACAGTTAAATTCAATCGCAGAAATGCATTATTCTGCAAAAACTAGTTTTTATTTACATAACCATGTCACACATAAAAAAAGTAAACAATCAATCACACAGATTTAAGTATTCTTCCCTGACGTCTTGCTAAAGCTGGGCAATTCCGATATTTCGTCGACTTTTTTACCGCGCAATGCACTGAGTGGAAAACGCGGTTTCGATACCGCTGATTGAGTTGCCTGTTTCTTTGTCGGTCTATAACGTTGACGCATCATACGTTAGGTTAATTTATGGGCGATATAATTGGTGCTAAGAAATCTCTCAAAATTTTACGACTGAACTGGAGTGGCGTGATATGTGGCTAGATGCAGCACAACACCGTGCAATACTAGTTGTAAGAAAAATTAATTTAGTGGCGTAAACTAAGCTTTAGTTGCAGAGAATCCTACTTTCTGGTTTAACGAGCGTTAGACTCTATTCAGGTTTGAGTTTGGACGACTGTAATAAAAAATTACAGTAATCGAGTTTGCAGTAAGCAATGGAGATGTCAGTGGTAATTAGCTGTACCAATAAGACTGGTATATTGATCGTAACCACTGCTGCACAGTCCAAACTTTTCTGTTCTCCAAAATACAGTCTTTAAAAAAACTTACATAGGTTAACTTCAGATAGGTGTGGCCTATTCCTAAACTTCACTTATTGACAGACAACAAGGTGGCCTATGTGAAGCATGCACTTGTTCAAGATGAGCATTATGCATGCAGTGAAAACATTCTGTATGCTGACATCTTCAAGTAGGTTCATGGGGGTGTCAGCAATAGACCACTAAGCCAGTTACTTCAGAACTACAAACTTGCTAACTGCAGTTTTCGGTGTCGATATATATCACAATTGTGTCTTGAATGCATCTAACAGTGAAAGGTCCATGCATGGATGCTAAAATTAGCTTACCATTTTCCTAAAAGAGCACAATTTTCTGAGAATTTTGACAGTAATATCAGCACCCAGCATTTTGTCAACACGACGAAACTTACATTTGAAATCGACGATCTACGAAAATGACACAGAAAATGAGACGCCATGTTGACAGACTGATGACGTCACCGCGTGTACCCGTAGTCAACGTAAATATGCTCAGAAACATAAGCCTTATAAAATTGTATGTACTGTTGCAGTAATCATGTGACAAAGTACTTTTTGCCATTAAAAATATTAAAATTAATTGTTAAACACTGACTGGGTACACATGGTGATGTCATTTCCGGCCACTTGCCAAGATCAAAATTTTCAGCATAACGCAACATAATGCCATTTTTCGTTATATTCAGGCATTAATTTCATACATTTACAAAGCTTAAATCATCATATTATATAGGGAAGGTGAAATGTCTAATTGAGGTCTACATAAATTTTATAACTGAGTTTGACCGTGGCCATGGACCTTTAAAACGTTTGCTAATTATGTAGACCAATTAACTAAATGTGGCAAGGGAATGACAAGAAAACTTCAATCAACTGACAGCATTTGTCTTCCATATTGACAGCAACTGCAAGAAATTCTGAAAATTACACAATCAGTGAAGTGCAAATTAAACTAAAAATAAATAAATGTAATAGGAAATTTTATCAGCTGCATCAAGATTCAAGTTGTCAGATGATCTACACCACACAGAAGGCATGATGGATAATTAAAATAAATTTCCTTCATACAATGTCACAGCAGATGTTGTGCGCACTCTATCTACCCAAATAAAATGAATAATTGTCTGTCAAGCGACTGGCAGCCACACTCATTTCCACAAAATGCCGCAAACGATCTACGTTGATGGTCAAAAATCCAGCTCTGAACTTCAGCAACATTTTCATCACCACAACAACTCTGCAGCATGACATCACAAAAGACCATCGCATGCTGCAGAATAGCATCAATACAGCAGGACTCCCATTCAATAGAACTTTTTCAGAACACAAAGAACCTCAAAATTCAAAACATCTGTCAGGACGTAATTCCTAATAAACTTATAGAGCAAATAAAATAGAATGTACAAAAAAGAAAGTGTCAGAAAAGTTACACAGTTGATATCACATAAACGGCAGACTACAAAAACTTTGCCTGTGCGCCATGACAGTGAACAAATTAACATCGTTATTTCTACTGCAAGAATAATTTTCTTCAATTTTGTAAGATTTGCAGCATTTTCAGAGCAAATCTGCTTAGTGCGGGACACTTGAAGAGTTTCCGAACAAAGGGGAGGCCTGTTACAGTAACTGCTAAAGATGACTGTCAGCGAGCAACAAACCACTACACCGGGACTCCAGAGGCACCAGGATTAGAGGGATACGAGGTGAGAGAGGGTCTGAGATTAGACGGCTGTGAATTGCGCCGGGGGAGCGGCTTTCCATCAATAACTGCGTGGACGTCCTCAACGTCAAGCGTCTCGTACTTGAGCAGTGCTTGAGCCAGCTGCTTCAGCTCCGACTGACGAGCTTTCAGAATGACCCGCGACCGCTCGTACGATTCCTGCATGAATTCCACCAAACATCACGCAAGGAAGTGAGTATAATGTAGATTTATATAGTGCGGATGGTCTAAAACTTCTACTCTGCTGGTCACATGAGCAGTAGCTGCTAAACCAAATTGTCTAAAACCGTCAAAAGCCACGTCTAAGTCATCTCAGGTTCGCAGCTAACGAGGTGCAGACTGTTGAGCCAGCAACTGAAAAAGCCTGACAGAATGGCCATCGTTTCTGAGTTCAAAGCCCAGTATAATGAGCTGACATCAAACGTAGTCCTTTCTGAGACACACTGTCCACATGGCAGTGCTGATAACTGTTTCATTAGCTCTCAGCCAGACACTGGTTTACACTGCAAGACCACGAATACAGGGCATCACGCGACGTGCCTGTTTGCATTCCAGCTGTTGCTGGTATTCACTGCAATTACCCATGAAGGAATGGTCCCGAATGCATCTCCTGATATGGTTCAACTGCCAATGACCCTCAGGCAACCATGTACTAATTGGGCCTGGCACAGAGTAACTTTGTTGACTTCAACAGTGTTACCACCATACAATGCCATGAAACCAGACAATTATAAACATATGATATAGAAAAGCATGCAGCGCTATCGTAATAGGTATCGAACTCTTATCACCGAATTACAAACATGCAAAATTAACTTCATTTAATACTTCCAAGCAAATCATGACATGTGAATTGCAATCAAAATATGCCCGCAAAATTATCATGCAGTGTGCACACCTGAAGCAGTCTTTTAATTTCGTTGTCAACCATCTCCGTGGTGGCCGGTCCGACCTCATTCAGTTTGAGGAACGATAAACCCGTGTCTACATCTTCCTCATGGAACACTCGAACACCAACCTGAAGCCAACACAAGCACAGTAAACAACACAGAAGAGATGACTGAAAACATAAATCTAAGAGTGAAAAGGCAGCATGATCAAAGTGGACGGGAGGAATGTAGCACTGGTTGGTCGGTTTCATTCATGGCGCAGAACTTTTCTCTATACATTTCGAACTTGCTGCGGTGCCTCAACTACCAAAAATTTGGACATGACAGCAGAACTTCTTAAAATGCCTGCACCTGTGCCACTTGTAGTCAGATGGATCATGGTGCCAAGAACTGTCATAATCAACTGAAATCCACCAACTATGCAGGCACCAATTCAGCCTCCAGTAAAGAGTGTCCAAAGTGGGTGCTGGGAAAGAAAGTACAGGCCATCAAAGCCATGAGACATATGCATATTAGACATGTTTTGACAAACACGTTCGTAGGTTATCATGCACTTAGTAGCCAAGGCTTTCAAAACACTGTTTGTTAAGTTTCATTTCAAAAGACTTGTAATTTTAGCACATACCGAAAATACTGAAAAATGCCAATAAGACTTTTGAGACACATAACTTACCTTTTCTGACATGCCGAAATGTTTCACCATAGCACTGGCAATAGCTGTGGCCTGCTGAAAATCTTTGTTTGCCCCTGTGCAGACGTCAAGTGAAACAAAAGTAAAACTAGAAATTTGGGGCAAAGCCCAACGTGAGTCCGCCCGGCGCCTTAAGTCCGATTGGGGTAAATTAGAGGAAGGGGGTAAAATTTTCCCGGCATCGAAGTCACGTGGCCCGAACTCAAATGCATTGTTATACGCCGAACGCGCATTATCGACTTAGGGTAGGTCAACATGAGCGCCTATAACTTTGTTCATAGTGGACGGAATTTCACAAAATTTTTTTGGTTCAACGCCGAAAAGATCGTTCTCGTCAACGCCGTTTAGGTTTTGTCGCTATTTTCATCGATTCCAGAGATATTTGCGGTCAAACTCGAAAGTTGTTGTAAATCGCACCGATTTTTGAACGTTTTTTGCCCACCCAAATTTTAAGGGGGGCGGTGCCCCCAAAATTTGTACTTGCGTTAACACCCCAACATAGAGACACGTCAAGTGCCAAAGTTTCGTCCGGCTACACCCCCTAACTCCCAAGTTATAAGC
>Ga0209671_1002160_pt1 | contig 17656 bp, 10 predicted proteins | sample WorMetHERISLAND2_2_FD_187401 | JGI IMG/M metagenome (GOLD analysis project Ga0209671, IMG submission 187401) | Marine gutless worms symbiont microbial communities from Max Planck institute for Marine Microbiology, Germany - Olavius geniculatus... | ecosystem: Host-associated > Annelida >...
AATGTGCATATACTGTATTCAGTCGATCATGCTGCTTATCATAACTTGGAAATATTGATCAATCTTAACCCCACTGTGCACAGTCTCTTTTAAAGCGTTAAAAAAATTTTTATATAATAATTCATGTGACTGATTTGTTCCAAATTACTGTTTAAACTGCATGACTTTTTATTCCATATATTTTGGTTCTGCACGTGTTCTGCTCCCCCACGCTGAGTTACATCACCTGTCAACGTCAATTAACGGTCGTCGCCGCTACAGATTAGATCAAAGCACGCCGTCGCTTGCAGCCATTGTGCGCCGCATTTCTACACAATGCAGGCGGCCTCACACGCCGCCTCGCAAATTACCCCGTTCCTCGCACGAATCCTCGCACGCTCGCCTCGCTCTATACCCTCCTCGCACCTCGCATTTTACCATCACCCAAACTGTGCTACTATGGGTAATAAGCGGATGTGCGGATGTGTCTGTAAAAGACGGATGTGCGGATAACAGTTGTTACATACATTACCAGTCATGAAAGTTGTTGAGTTTTTCAATCATTCGCTTCGTAGTTAACTGCTCAGCGGACGCTGTATAGGTGGCAGTCATTTGAAGTCTGCCGCTGTGAATTTCTTCACAGTTTACACTCTGCAGAGGCCTAAACAATAGCCTAATTCCTGATCGCTAATTAAGTAAGTAAGTAAGTAAGTAGGCTGCATTTGTAACGCGCCATATGGCAAAACAGAAGTTCGAATCTTAGGTGCGGATGGTAACAGTTAGTCGATGGCGGTGTTGCCGGAGAAAAGATGAGTCTTGAGGTGTCGTCGAAAAGTGTTGGTAGTGGATGCTGTTCGAATGTTAATTGGTAAACTGTTCCAAATACGAGGTGCAGTTGAGCACTAGGAATTTACTCAGAAAACAATGGTCTGCTTTGTCACTTGATGAATGACGCCAACAACGCACAACGGTAAGATACAACGACGATGACGCATAATAACACATGACGAAGTGCGACGTCGAAGTATATCGCACAGAGACATTAACGATGATGACGCGGGACGATGATGGATGACGACAACGAACGATGGGTACGACAATGCACGACGAAGACGTAAGGTGCGTTCTCACTGTGCACGTTTTAACGCGCATGGACGATCTTAAATGTATCCGCTATTCTAGGGTGAGGTAGCGCTTGGATTAGGGTTTTATTGGACAGCCAATTGAGATCGGATAGCGACAATGATGACTACTGAGTGCAGCAAGAAGTTACTATTGTAAAGCCAGATTTGCCAACTTTCCTATTTTGCCAACTTACAATTTTAAATTGGAACGATATGCAAAGTACAGTAATTTTAATAACGTGCCAGTCACAAAGCATGGCGCCTAAACGTCCGGCGCCCAAAGGCCCCAAGTTAATGCACAGTTATACACCACTTATTGATCCAGAGGCGTGGCTGAGTACGATGGGTAAAATGCACATGTCCTCCGCATCGACATCTGTCTTTGCCCATTGCTATATCCGCACATCCGCCTTTTACCATCGTCCAAACTATGCATGCAATGCTGGGTGTGACGAAACACCGCACCGGCCTCACCGAATGCACCGGCAGGAAATTACCGCACTGGCACCTAAAACGTTTACACCAACCACAGCGTCAGCCAAATAGCACGGTTGGCTGTTTCCTCTCACCCATATTGTTCTATTTTGGATGTTATTTTTCGGTCATGCGGACGGACAAGTAAGTCATTGTGACGCTATTTTCCGTCCGCCATATTCAGACAGAAAGTAAAGAAGAAATCTTGAACGGCGGATATTCCGCCGCGCTATCTGCCGTCCATTTGCTGGAGCGACGGAAATTAGGGTTAAGGTTAGGGATAGGGATAGCATGAGGGTTAGGGTCAGGGTTAAGGTTAGGGTTAGCGTTAACAATGATAATTTGAGTGCGGGTGAATTAACGGACAAGTACCATTTCGCTGATCCGGCAGATGGACGGCACTTAGCGCGGCAGCGGAATTTCCACCACTGTAGCATGTACTTGTCCGTTAATTCACCCTATGATCATGAGTGAATCGTCACTGGAACTAGCCAAATTCTGTTTTAGATTATTCTTGAATTCTGTATCCTGCCAGGAAGGCTTTAGCAACACTTGCTGTCTGTCTGCAGTAAGACTCTTCACTGACATAGCTGTTGTCACCATATCGGCTGGTATTGCTGCCACAAAATTGTATAACTGCTGCCAGCCTCGCTCGCTTTGCCTGCATAGTTTATCATGACCTCTTACTACCCGTTATCTTTTCAGCATGTGTATTACGTAGAGGCTACAGGTAAAAAGCGGATATGTGGATCTGTTGCAACAGCTAAGGTTGTAATTAATCCATAATTTATTAGTTTATTCGTCTTCTAATCCTATTTCTAACCCTAATCTTAACCCTGTTTTTACGCGCAAAAGCAGCTACTGCTTTCAGCATGTCTTGGCCATTGCAATTTTGTCTGTCTGTTCGTCTGTCCATCCATCTGTCTGTCACATGAGTGGATCAGTTAAGAACGGGGCAAGCTAGAATCACCAAATCTTCACCTTCGGCTGCCTGGATATCAAATGATAAGCAATGGTATTTTTCAAACCAACTTCAAAAACACTTTTCTGCAACAGTTTTCAGTTTCCATTGTACACACATTAAAATCAATGGCTTAATATTGTTTTGCAGCAATGTGTTGTCACTGTTGTGTCATTATTATGTGTAACTTGAGGGTTTGTGACTGCAGACTATATTAAAGCTGATTTTGCGATGTTGCAGGCACGTAATGCTGCCGAAGGAGATAGTGAAGTTAGTGCCAAAGAACCATCTGATGTCTGAAGATGAGTGGCGTGGCATCGGTGTTCAGCAGAGCCAAGGCTGGCAGCATTACATGCACCATGGCCCTGGTCAGTTAAAGCAGTGCTTCTTTGTCATAAAGCAATAATGTGTGATAGTCTGTATTCCTTTTTTCAATACCTGGTAGCACAACGGGGCATTTGTCAATGTTTAGCTCAGACATCAGTAAATGCCAGGTGTCTTTTAACAGGGGTGTATGTGAACTATATGTACTCAGTGTACTGTGTCTAGTGCTCAGCATTCTGAGATTGATGACTGCAATTTTCGGTTTTTGTCATTTTTTTTGTGTTCCATATCGGGTTTTTCTGTAGAGGTTAAACTGTAAAGGTTAAACTTATTGTTTTGTTATTGTGTATCTGCATTGCCTGGAAAAGGCTGTCCACGAAATGACCCATACTGTGTCAGGCGGGATGTTAAACCCTATTTACTCACTAGTGAACATTTACATAGTTAACTGAAGTTAGCATTTTAGTAGCATAATAGATGAGGCATAACTTGAAATTTTGAACCCCCTTTTTCTCTTTCTCTCCTCCCTTCATGCTCTCTCCCCTCCTGCCTTTACCTCCTGTTGCCTCCCCTTCCTTTTTGCGCCTTCTTTTCTTTTCGCTCGTTTCCCTCTCAATGCAGCTAAGAGGTCTAGGGGAAGCACTGTGAACTTGGGTTTTGGGCAGAGCCCCAGCCAAAAAATATATTTTAGAGCATGTTGGCACCTCAAAAATTGCGTCTGGTGACATCAAATTTCTTGTTTTTGCTCTTGGAAAAAAATTAAATTTCGCAGAGTTTGTGAATAATATAACAAATACCCGGTATGGTCAATTGCATGCCATGTGGTCCATAATAGCAAAAAAAGTCAAACTGATATTTGTTTATCTGCTGCAGTGAATTGAAAAAATACAACATTTGCAGTGACAGAAAATGCAAACATCAAGTTTTTATCAGCAGTATTATGTGAGAAGTGAGGTGTTGAATCATGACATGTGTTTTCAAAAATGCTCTTTTTCAGTACTAGTTATGTCAGGAACAAATGTTTATTACATGTCTAGATATAAGCTCACAACATTGATTTCTGCATGTCATTATGATGTTGACATTGGTTAACTGAATTTTCTTACGGTGTATTGACAGCAAAGGTCATTAAATTTGACAGTTATCTACTATTTGCCCATTGATCACTTGGACTGCGTAGGCCAAGCTGACAGATGAGTTTTATAAATTTGGTCACTTTTTTCATTGCCCAGCTATCTAAAACTAAGTTTAAATTATCATATGCGTTATTAGCTGCTGTGTAATGTGTGTATATTTTTTTGCAAACAAAACAAGAAGCCCAGCTGTCACTAGGGTGGACCGACCATGCTGCATACGTCCAAAGGCCAGTGTTCGACTTCTGGCTTCAGAAAGAAAGCGATAATGACTGCCTATAGGAACTCGTTATCGCCCTATTCAATGGTGCCATCACTGCTGCCTATGGCGTACCATTTACTCATAATAGTGTACAATGACCCTCTAAGGTCATTCAAGGTCGATGACTTTCATCTCGTCTGAAAGGACTTATGTGACTTCCTATTAATCATCTGTAGCAATCTGGGCCATATCTCTCACCGTTTTTGAGATAGAACCAATTTTTGGTTGAAAAATGCACGTTTTTTCCGGCCCTTTCTTCTCAACCCCAAATTTGCCAAGAAATGTCCAGCTAACTCAAAGGGAAACGTGCAACAGAAGTGCATGTTTGAAAGCCCAGTAAAACAAAATTAGTCGCCAGAGGGCGCCAGACGACCGGCGGCTAATCATCTGTAGTGTTTTACTTGTACTCACCAGAGGGTGTGACCTGTCTTGGTCTGCCAACGCCGTACTGGCTGGAAATCGCTAATTTTATCTCTACCCCTCTCTCATTTATCGTTTTCGTTCGGGTGACCCCCCCCTTCAAATTTATAAAAAACCTTTACGGTTCCTGAAACTAGAGTCTTCCAGAGAATTGATGGTGAAGATTTGGTGATTCCAGCTTGCACCATTTTTGACTGATCCACCCGTGTGACAGACAGACAGACAGAATTGCGATGGCTAAGACGCACTACAGCAGTAGCTGCTGTTGAGCGTAAAAATGTTCCCCTTGCACTGCATCACTTAAATTTTGCATTCAAACAACCTTCGCACATGGCTTATTATTGAAATTTCCCTTAAGGCCACAGTACGTGTTTCAAACGACAGACAGATGACATACATCTCGTAGCATAGACTTTTAAGCTTACAGCTTAACAGTGGCCCAAAAAATCAGAGGATGCCACCCTAGTCTACTTGAACTTACTAGTAGGGCCCAACCTAATTCATGAAGAAAAAGATGCAAATTACACAAGCTTTTTTAGCGAAAATGCAAATTTGCTACACATGCTTAAGGTAAAATGTCAGTGGCAAGATCTATGCATATTGTAAAAAAAAGATTTGGCAACAGTTTAGCTAACTAAGCAGAAAATCAATCAGCCGAAGATAGTATGCAGATGTTTTGCATGAATAACCACAGACTGTGCAGTATTGTACACTACATGACCTGGAAGTCAGCAAAAACACAAAAATTTCCGGATTTCATGCACTTTCACGGATATTCCCAATTACTTTTCCATTGCCAGTTACAGAGATCGTGTTACATTCGTTTATTCGTGAATTAGATTGGGCCTTACTTACTGTCCTAGTACTGTACTTTCTGGCCTCGTGGCCAGATTGCATTTGAAGTATATTTTAAAATGTGTGCTATTTTGTTCTGTGTCGATTGTATAGAGCCACACATTCTGCTGTTTCGAAGACCTCTGAGTTTTGCACAGCAGCTGCCGGCGAAACATGCGTAACAGTCTGACGAAACGGTGTTGACTCTTGACTTGGAATCCGGCTTATTGCACCATTAGTCCGATGTGATGCAGACTGTTTGAACGTTCGTTCTCTGTGCACCTGCTTGAGTCTTCATCGTGTACGCAGAGACTGTGGATTTGTAAATTTCACTGTACCGCCGACCGACGTCACTTTGCACCACCGAGTAACGTTGTGTCGTTGGCTGTGTAAAATGTAAATATGATGTGTTTTTCTCAGTCGTAAGTTGAAGAACATGTTCAGCAACGTTTTCTAGTTAAGTTTTTCTGTAAGTTGGGGAAGTTTACAGTTCGTCGTAATTGGAACAGAGTGCTGGCTGTTGTATTACCCATATCAGTTTATTGTTTGTATAACTATACTGCAACTGCATTGGTAATGTGAGCTGTATTTATATTTCAGTGATTACCACAGGCCATGATGTTGTTGTTAGTCTGTTGATCAATTATAAGCCTAGTTGTGCATTTGTAAATTATTTTCTGATTATTTAAAATGATAACAGTGACAAATAGTACAAAGTGGAAAATGGCAGATTTTTATGGACATCATATTACTGATTTTGCTGATGACATTTCTACTGACAAAAATTGCCTGCTTACTTTTTAGAAAGGAACGACAGTTGAAGAATATTGGAACTGTCTCTCACTTAGCAAATGAATGCAGTTTGCCATTTTGATGTATTTTTAGATTAGGCATCAATTTTTTAGTGACATTGAATTATGAAATGAAAAGTTGATGGATGCTGCGCAAACGTAATACAACAGTGTACTAGAAATGTTTGTATACATATGCTCTTAAACTGAATGTTAAAATATTCTGATGCTAAGCGTATTACGACATTTTTTTTACATCAGTCACAATATAGCATTTGAGTATACATGTGTTTATAAATTAAACACTTAAGCTTTTGTGTTTTCTAGATTACTTTAGCAGTTTGTTTTCTGTTTATCTTTTTCTGTTGCCCAATACAGCTTCTAACTTGCAGTTTATGTCCCAGGAGAGAGTAAATTTGACAATTATGTGAACAGAAGTTTTGTTTTGTATGAAATATGCTTACTACAGTCATAATTTCACTAGCAATTGTGTTTGCTATTATGTTCTTCATCTGTGATTTCTGTTCATGTTCGACTGCTGCGTTGTTTACAGGTTTTTTTTCTGTTTGGTATTCATTGTTTTCTCTGTGTAAATAGATCAGTTAGTGGTTGTGTGTAGTTTGATGTAATTCTTGCTTGAAGGCAGATATAAGTAGTAGCTGCAGTGGTGCATAGCATGTAGGCAGATGTTTTCGGAGTTTGGTTAACAATGGCATAGTCGGGCACTTGATGAGTAAGGCAGTAATGTACGTCAGGCCCGTGGGCCACATCCAAGAGAAGAACATTAAAGATATGATATAAGAACTTATGTCCCAGTTATTACTTGGTTGCTTTTTGGACTTTCATTGACACTACTGTATACCCAATTTCTGATAGGAACACACCACTGAGCTCGATGATTATGTAATGCAAGAAACATGTTTGCTGTTGAACACGTCAGTACAGTGTAGTGGTATTTTGCATTGGTCTGGTCTGCGGTAACTTCAAGACTGTATTATGTATCCTGTGGTTAAAAAGGTTGTTCATGGTGTAGAAGCCAAAATCTCTCAGCTCATAGTTGAATGTAAGTAAGCTTAAGATTTTTTTAGGTTACTTTAGCCATTTAAAAACTTGTAACCTGATACTTTGGTTCCTGTACATGTGCACATATCTCCATAGTCGAATTCTTAACTATTAGCCATCCTCAAAATGATCCATTGTGTTAATTGAGCACGATGTTAAACCTCCACTCACTCAGTCACTTAGCTATCTGCTACCAGTAATATTACTCATGATTATTATGTTGGCTTGGCTGTTTGGCAGATGTGCTTATGTTAGACTGGTTTGGGTGACAGTTAAAACACAGCTAGAACTTGGGTTAATGTTTCTCTGGTCTTTCTTGGGAGTAAGGAGCTCGGAATGTGAGAGTATATGGTGCACCTATAATGATCACTTGCTCCTTTGCCGCATTCAATCCCTTTACTAAATATTGTCATGATTTGCTATCTTAAGTAATCCAGCCAGGGCCACCGGGAATTCCGTTTTGAAAGTGGAAAATTTCCCCCCGCTTTGTGAACAAATCCCCAAAATTCCCCTTTTCTATAATCGTCAATTATGACTCCTATTACAGTAGTAGTAAGCAGTGCCATTACTATAAACAATGTCTTTTTATAGGCATATCCGTAAAAATGTCCATATTTTTTGCCCTACGAGATTTTCTCTCTGTAGAAAATTATTTGTTTTTACATTATTTTGCAGTAATTAAACTCGATTATAGCCTAGCTACCTAAAATTCGCTTGTTGCAAGATTAAAAAAACTGCCCGTTTTAAGTGTAAAAATGTTTGAAAATTCCCAGTTTCTAAAGACTCAATTATTGCACCTATATTACAGTAGGAGAAAGTTTTTGAAGAGAGTCAAACATACGCACACTTGATCGATCACACGTTTCTCGTTTTTCTAACCATTTTTCCAGACTCCGAAAAGCATTTGAGCCAAATGTCGTATTCGCGTAATCAAGTGCTCAAATATTCGACACTGCCCTACACCATGGTAATAGAAAAAACTGATATTCATCAGTACAAAAATGCATGAAAAATACAAAAAAAAATTCTATTTTTGCAAAATTCTTGAGAATTTCGGTAGAAATTTGGAAAAAGCCAAATTCCTGGAAGGGAATTCCCGCTGGCCCTGAATCCAGCTCACAAACATTTTAGGTATGTGTTGAAAAAATTTTTTCAATATTCATTTATTACCATACTACACTCTCATGGTAATAATAGTGTGATATGATAATAAATGAATAATATTGACAAATATTTACAACACTCCATGATAGTGTAGTATGCCTACGGAGAAACAAGCATTGTGATATGTTAGGTGGCATTACCCGGAACAATCATTAACTTTATCGTAGAAAAATTGTTAAATGATGATAACCCGAAAGCACTTAACTAAAATACAAAATTTATCAAAAATGACGTTTTTTGTCGTCTAGCAACAGCTATGATAAGATTAATTTATAAAAATTTCTTGTATCAGTTTCATGTTGCAACATGTATCCTATACTGAATCGCCAGCAAAATCCATCCAGTCTTACGTAAAATTTCACCAAAATTCTTTCGTACCTGGCTGCTCTAGTAGAATGCATAATTTTAGTATATGCTTATCTCCTAATAGTTAAAAACTAAAACATGATTATTTCTGCGCCATTCTAATTTATAGTCGCGTGTTTTAACCAGGTCCGAATTAACTGTGTTCGGACTCGAAGCAATTATTTATCCTTGGACTCAAAAACAGTACCACGGTACTCTATAGTCGCTACTCGGATCGGTAATGCGTTAAACAAACGCGCCCACTTGTTTTCATTTCGTCTTACAACTTCCGGTTTATTTTCCTTTTCCGAATGGAGTGATAACGTTACGCTAATATGAAGGTTTGGAACGCTTTTTATAACTAAGGTATAATACAAATAGCTGAAATATAATACTATTTGTGAAGCCTAGTTATTGTGTAATGTATTACTGCATTGTGGGTGTTTAGTAATCCATACATTGTGGAAGATTATAGCGATTTATTTTGGCACGTACACCAATTACTCACGAAGATGTTGAAAATTTCTTGTCTGCAGTTGAACATCTCGTTTCCGGCGACCGGCTGTCAGAAGCTGATCGAAGTCGACGATGAAAAGAAGTTGCGTACGTTCTACGAGAAGCGAATGTCGCAAGAAGTGAGCGCTGAATGTCTGGGCGACGAATGGAAGGTCTGTAACAAGTATCTCAACATCAGCAATTACTATTCAGTGTATGGCTATTCATGTAAAGCAACAGTCATGTAGGCTGCACAGTGCACACGGTTGCCAGGCTTTGGCCAAGCCATTCATTTAGTGTGGAAACAGATCAGTTGTTAACAAAATGGCGAAAAAACATGATTACTTACCCGCAAATTTACGATTTCACTCACGTTAATCAATTGCCAAATATGTCTAAAGTCCGAAAATGAAGAAATATTTACGATCGCTTCACGCTTTTCTAACTATTTTGCAACAGATCGTACATGTGCACCCAATGCGATCTCCACGTCATAGATGTTTACTTTAAGTGTCTATCGATCGAGAACAATTGTGACACTGATCGTACTGGATTTTAGTTATTTTAATTGCAATTGAATGAGACTACAAACCTTAAACCTAACCTTATTTTTAACCTTAACTCTAAAACTAACCCTAATTCTACACCTAAGTCTAAAGATCTAAACATGGTCGTTCTCGGTTTTTAGATGCCCACGTGTGTACTTCCGATGGCGAAGAATAGTTACATTATGTTACATTATACTAGCGGAAGTTTATGACTGCCATGACAGTCCAGTGCGATGTTTATGTTGATAATGTGCAAAGTTATGTTGAAGTTGAAAGTCTGTCTTACTGTCACAAACATTCATAAAATGTGCAATAAGGTGTGATTAATTACTGCAACAAACAACATGTTGTTTGGCCAACAAAAGCATGGACTAATTTGGTTCGATCCAGTTTCAATGCTGGCACATAACACAAAATGCCAGTTTGGCTGGAACTGCTTCGGATTAGTAAGATGTATGGTTTTGGTAGGGAATGAATAATAGTAGCAAAAACGGCTTGGAGTAGTACTTGGTGTGACAGGTAGCAGTCTGTTTGACTGTAGGCCTAATTCGATTTATAGATTGCCCGACTAAGTGGCCAGGGCCATTTGTGGCTCATGGTGCAGGGGGCTCTGGTAAAAAGCGGATTGGCAGATGTGCAGATCCGCAAGTGTTACATCAAAGTTAGGGATACGGTTAGAGGATAAGCTGATAAATTACAGTATTGCCATATCCGCTTTCTACCCATCGCCCATTATACTCAGATGCAGACTAGCCAATCATTCAGCTGCAATTTCACTTCTTTAGTATAGTCTCCAGCATGCTGCATTGCATCTACAGAGGTAATAACAATAAGCTGTCTGCTATTTTGAACAGATGTTCACTGAAGCCATAATGATAGGGACACATGAGTAAATGAGCTTGTCGTGTATGCTTAACAGTTGAACAGTCAGTTACAGTCATTCTTCAACTTTGTCATTAATGCCATTAGAGACAGTGCTGGTTGTTTTACCATAGATGCTGACTGTTACATTAATTTTGCTATTATGCCCTGTGTTGTATTTCCAGGGTTATGTGGTTCGCATCGCCGGTGGCAATGACAAGCAGGGCTTTCCAATGAAGCAGGGTGTATTGACAAATGGGCGTGTTCGTCTGCTGCTGTCCGCGGGTCACTCGTGCTATCGTCCACGTCGTGACGGCGAGCGTCGTCGAAAGTCTGTCCGTGGCTGCATTGTTGATGCTAATCTGAGTGTTCTCAGCCTCGTCATTATCAAGAAAGGTACAACTGGAAACATTGATGTTGTGGCATGGGGCACTACCTCCCAATTTTAGCCTGTCAGAAAATGTTATTGTCTTAAAGAAATGTTCTTGTAAAGATTTTTTTCCTCTAAAATTTGGAGCTGAAAATGCTCATCGAGTAGAATTCATGGCACAATTTAAACTTTGAACATACATAATCTCTTCTGTTGGAAATTTACAGTTGTCTGTCCGAAAGTTTTGTTTGTTTTCACTGTTCTCCTGCTTCTTTAACCCAGGATACCGCTGACTAAACATGTGGCATGCAGGTTGCTGGTGCTAGTTTTTTAATCATTGTTATTGTTGTTTATATCTTTACTTTTCTTGGGTCCAAGTGTGCCTTTGTCAGTGTATTTGACTGCAGTCACCTGTTTATGTTCTTGATTTTGCATTGTCTTTATTTACATTGTACAGGGAGTGCATTTAGTGGATGCAGTTTATAATTGTCACTGCAGCAGTAGCTGATACTTGCAACAATTGCACCAAGTGAACTGCATTCAATCAAGTTAATGAGTTAAGTGTGATACTGTCCAAGCAGCAGTGCAAAACACTTGCCTGACAGCTTTCTGTCAGCACTCCTTACTCTGGTACAGAACTGCGCAAAAAGCTAAAACTGCTGTGACTGTTTTCCACGGCAGGAACCAGTGTGCCGTTTTTCAGCAAAAAAAAATGGTCAAAGGTCAGGTCGGCAGTGTACAATGTGTCTGCACTGGGTCGTAGTTTTTACTGATGTGCCTTGATATTGAAGTATTTACCGAACTTGTTTTTGACACATTGTAGGTGAGCAGGAAATTCCCGGACTTACCGACACAACTGTTCCAAGGCGCCTGGGACCGAAGCGTGCATCCAAGATCCGCAAGTTATTCAACTTGAAGAAGGATGACGATGTACGCCAGTATGTCGTCAGACGCCCGCTGCCAGCCAAAGAAGGTTCTTTGCATTATGCTTTATTAGGAAAGCAGACCCACTTACCCAGTAAAAACTAGTACATGTATTTTACTAGGAAATTTAATATTAGTAGTTAGGTTGGCACATCAACTGAATCGGTCTCATAAAGCCAATGTATGTCCGTCCGTTCATCCACAATAACTATGTTTCTTGATTCCGATGAAATTTGGTGCGGCTGATACATGACGGTATGCCATATTACTCGATCCATTGTAAAAGTTATGCTCACTTATGCTGTTTGCAGTGTAAGTTGGCAAAAGACTACTGGAAGGGGGATGATATTTGATATTTTCTCTAGATTGTGTCATGTGACTTTGAACTTCACTTGTTAAGACTGATGCAGCATTGCACTGTCAGTATAAAGGAGTCAACTGCAGTCCCATATAGGGCTAATCTATTTTTTTAATCACTGGTTCTCCTTGTAAGGCTGGCAGTGTAGAAAATGCAATAGATCTAGGACGTCATTGATTGGAGTGATCTTGGGATCAGCGAAGTTGCTTGATTGATGCGGGACGAAGAGCAGCGGAGAAAATCATGTTGCCAACTCTACTCTGGGGATGGCTTATGACCGGAACTGGCTTTTTGAAAAATAATGTGTGGAATTTTAGGCCGCATTAAGGCATATAGCTCAGTGGTTGACATGTAATTAGTATGAGATGGAAGAGAATGATGTTTCTTCAACTCCACAAGCTCCACATTTTGCAAATTGCATTTCCTCTTTCCTTGCGAAATGGTGATTTAGGAATGCGGTGAGTTCTAAGTGTAAGTAAAGCCTATAAAGCCATAAGGTTCTTCCCGAGCCTTAAGGCCCGCGTGTGGTTGTTTGGCTGAAGAAGTTACACAAATGCTTTGGTGCTAATATTGTCGACCTATTTTTGCCACAGTTTATTTGTGCTGTTAGCTGACTAACTTGTACACTTAACAAAACATGCATATTTTTGGTGCAATAATTACTACTAATGTTAATCAAAATTGATGGTTGATTATGTAATGGTTTATTTTGGCAAAGTTGCCTGTTATAAACATTTCAGTTGTTAGTAGCTCTCTCTCTCTCTCGTTAGTATGCAAATCACCACAACATGTGGAAAGTGCTGCAACATGTCAGGGAAGCATTGGGGAGGGATTTCACATTGTGTGTGAGAGTGCAGCTGTACTGCATTTATGTGGCACGTAAATAAGCTCCAGTCCAGCTTTATTTTATTTTGGGAGGGGTGTTGAATCTGGATTTGTTTTATGGAGACAAATTGACAAAAACCGACACACTCTAACAACTGAAAATCAAGGCTCTGAAGAACAACACCAGAGGGGGGTTCTTGGGAGTGCAGACAGTCCCATTTCACCGGCTAGATGTCTAACGAGCACTGTAAAAATTCTTAAACGCTTTCTGGATATAGAAGAGCCCAAAAACAGCTGAAACTTTAGAGGGGTAAGATGATGGGGGAAGCAGTTGCTGGGCCTAGCCCCAGAGATCGGTGTCGCTGTGTTTGATCTGCTGATGTCATTATTCCATCATCAGCTGCCTGCCCGGTCAGTTGCGCAAAGGCTGCAAAGATCCAGTGCTTGATGATGCCATTGGTGCTGCAGCTCAAGCAGTATCATCTGACTCAGTCTGGGCATCCTTGCATCTGTGTGTTTGATTTTGTGATGTTATTATTCTGTTGTCTGTCGGTTTTAGGTAAGAAGGCAAGCACGAAGGCTCCAAAGATCCAGCGCCTGGTGACGCCGCTGGTGCTGCAGCGCAAGCGGCATCGTCTGGCACAGAAGCGTCGACGAGCGACAAAGAAGCGCGAGGAGGCCGCCGAGTATCAGAAGCTTTTAGCACAGCGTTTGAAGGAAGCAAAGGAGAGGAAACTGGAGCGCCGACGCACCCATTCGCACTCCAAGTCCAGCGTCACTCGCACTGATTCTGTTTCTTCCGCCGGGAAGAAATGAGGATGAAAGGATGATTAGTGCAGGACAGTGACGCAACTGTCATTCGACTATTTGATGGAATTATTTCTGTAATAAATCTGTGCTGAGAATTAGTCTGATGATGAATCTACCTATCACGTTATGATAATTTGATAAAACGATAAAACAGAAAGTCAAAATGTTTCGCTCCAACCTGACTCAGTTCAGGGGCTAGAGGTAATTACTTATAAGCAGCTTAGAAGCCAGACATACGGTGACAGACATATTTTGGAGAGTTCAAGAATTAACAAAGAATTTTTTTCTCAGAATATTTACAGGAATTGCAGTTGTAAAAAAATTTGACAAAAATCTTGGACCTGGGATCACACCAGAATCTGACTGGTTTGATCTACCCCTGCGTAACATTTTTTCGAAGTCCATTTATAACTTGTTATGACATAGTACAGTGTCGGTTGGCACCCTATCCGTTAATGGTAGATCGTGAGATTGATCCATAATACACAAGAGAACCTAAGTCGTCACTACGGTCCAGTTACTTCTTTCCTGATCCTTGACCAACCCTCCATCAAATGACATGGAAATCTGTACTGTTTTGAGTAATCCAGCCAGTGGATAGAATTTGTCGGTTACTTCCACCGTGCTTGTCTGTGAAGTATAGGCATTAACATGCAGACATGCTTCTTTTACTTATTTTCCAGGTAGCTGGTTTCACTTGATTCTCAGTTTTTGCACATCTTTGTCCTTAGCATCATCTTAGGACTGGCGAACATCCACACCAACTTGTAGTAATGACATGTACTGGAGCCAACAATATTTTCTGCAATTTACATATCAGTGAAACGTACATGTTTTAGAGATTCATATGGGTCTGCTGCGGATATGAAATCATCGTGATTTATGATGTCACAGACCATTAAATAAACATGATTCCCAGCATCAACGCAAACAGCTTCAGGTCATTCATCATGACATGCTCTTATTTGTGCTCAGCGCAAATTTCAGCTGTCTTATGTTCGCCGATTCAAATGAGAAATTCATAAGTTTCTTTGTCGGGATTTTCACAAAATCAGATGCCACTGGGCTTTACTTTTACAAATCTAGCTAAAAACTAGAACATTTTCATGCTCCTAGCAAGCCTGATTTTACGCTGTTAGTGTTAGCGCTCCAAATCATTTTGGTTTTGTGCACTGACGTCATAAATTACAATGACCTCATATCTGCAGCAAACTCGCACAAGTTTGTATAGAATGCACGTTTCACTGATGTATAGATTGTGGAAAATATTGTTGTCTAATATGGCTAGGCCGCAAAGTTTTGGGATGGCCCTTATAGTAGGCAGCATTTGGAGGCTTTGAGAAGCAAGATGCAGAAGACATAAATATGGCAGGAGAATAAGGAAAGGTACCATCCACACTATCCGCAGTCAACTAGCTGGTTTGCAGGAGCATCATAAGTTTCCCAAGGATATCTAGGGCAGAGACCCCAGCCACCAATGCATTTGGATGGAATTTTAGCTGCAAAAACACTTCTCATAACAGCCATTTTTTTGTATGTGTGAAGCATTGTGATTGTAGTTACGAAATGCTTCACAAATTGTAAACTGATTTGTCACAAGCAGTTGATACCAGATGCTGTTTGAAGACGTGACAAGATGATACATTTTGGGGTGCCAGGGCATTTTTCCTGTTGACCCTGTGGAGTCGGGGAAATCGTGGAATTGGCACCTATGCAGGCTAAAACTGCAATATCGTTTGCTCTTGGACTCTGCATGATCCTATGCCATTTCTGTCTGGTTTATGCAGTCTTTGTCATCACACAACACTTTGCACACAGCACTTACATTATATTTGCAAGTAAACTTTATTTACCACTTTACAATAGAGCTATTCAAGTCAGAAACCATCAACAGAAAATATGCATGTTGTCATAGTATACATTTCCACACATTAATCAGAAAAACGTTGATAAGAAATGGTTAAAATAGCACAGCAACATTATAGGCCTATAATAACTTCATTTGTGCTAATGGCTGCTAAATGTGAGCTTCAGCAAATAACTAAAGCACTGTTTGTTCATGGATATGGTTTCCGTTTTTCTGGACAACCCAGTATATACATGTATGCAGGAAATATTGTATTCTGTCGTTCGAACAGTGACTGATACACATTCAAGAAATGACACAGATCGCAAAATAGGCCTGTACATAATTCAGACGCTAAACGTTTTAAAAACAACACTTGAACACGCTGGTAAATGTTGTGTCTGATCTTTTTTTGAACGAAGATGAATAACAACGTTTTACTGATGCACTGATGGTGCACAGTGCTGTCACTAACACAACGATTAACTCACGTTCACCGGATCAGCATTAGCGTACTAGGCCTACTGGCGTAAATGTACATGACGTTATGTGTTGAAGCAGGTTAAGCCAATGACAGACAGTGCAGAACAGTAGGACGGAACTGCTGACGAAATCGGCTTCAAATGGCCAGCGAAATAAAATAACATTCCTTATCGTACAATGTAAGTTGAGACGTGCTAGATTGACTTATCTCTTGGGCAAAACTACAAACGCAGTTATGAATAATGACAGGATGTGCAAGTGTGATTCATGAAGAGCCGATTTTTGAGATTATTTTTTTATAACAGCGAACTGTGACAGCCTATACAGGCCTACGTACAGGTTCTCAGAGGCGTCCATTGGAAAGACGGGACGTACTGGACAGCTGAGCACATGGCGGCAGAAGTGGAGGTTTGATGCAAACAGAATACAAGAAGGACAAAGATTACTGTAGTGGTAGGCCTACTGTTGGTTCCATACGTGACCACACGACAGTCTACATGTAAGCAGTTAAGCTCAGCGGCGTCGCAGCAAGGGGGGAGGGCAATTGCTCCGTCCCAGCCCCCAAATTTTAGCCTGATGTAAAATCTTCTTACTGCTAGAAAATTCCAAACATACAATTTGGGGCTGGAAATTCCCCACTTTAAGGGAATTTAGGGGCAATGTTAAAATGTAAGCACCCATAATGTTCTCTGTTGGAAATTCACACTGTCTGTCGGAAACCTGCAACTTAATTCTTTCCTGTCCATGCAGTTTTATCAGCCAACGACGCCGCTGCTCTGGTCTTATCTAACGACATCGTGCACCATTAAATATAGGCCTACACTGCCCTTAGCTGGGCGACAATCATTACACAACACTTCATTATAATGAATAGGCCTAATTGCAGCCTTACACAGCAGTTAAACCACCAAAATTTCATATTCACCAGAATCCAAGTACATGTAAAACTGGAAGGCGGTAACAGCAAAATTTTGAATGTTAAATCGAAAATATAATAATCTGGAAAGTGGAAAATTTAAAAAACTAGGCCTACATGTACGTAATTTAACTTGAACTCAGAGGCTGATTAACTGGCGTCGATGATGCGTTTCGCAGTTAGGCTCTAAAAACGTTGCAAGAACGCCCAAATTGTTTAACGAACGGCGTTTTAATTTTTTTTTAAAAATCAACGTTTTATTTAATTTTCATATTTAACGCTGAACGGTCGGTGTGACAATGATAGTGATTTTAAAAAACAAATTACATAAAAACTAAGCAGTATAC
>Ga0209671_1002161_pt1 | contig 17652 bp, 13 predicted proteins | sample WorMetHERISLAND2_2_FD_187401 | JGI IMG/M metagenome (GOLD analysis project Ga0209671, IMG submission 187401) | Marine gutless worms symbiont microbial communities from Max Planck institute for Marine Microbiology, Germany - Olavius geniculatus... | ecosystem: Host-associated > Annelida >...
ATCGGTGACTTCCACGGGGTGTCCATCGACGGAGACTGATTGAGGTGGAGGACCATAACCAGTGTTCTGTAATTTTGTCTTTTCCCACGAAGTGTGCAGTCCCATGGTGTTTGCTGTGTCGTCGAAATGCTTGAGTTCTGCCTGCCACCTGCCTGAATCCTGTGCAAAGAGTACCGCATCATCTGCATAGAATAAACAATACAATAAACCAAGACACAATATTCACAACAGACAGAACAATTCAGGCACTAACCGCTGTGCTATAAGCACCAACATTATGCCAAAACAGCCTTCAAAAACGTCAGCCAACGTTAACACTCTTCTTAATCCTCATTATGTCTGCAAGTGAAAATCGTGCAATAATTATCGACATAAAAGTCAAACAATGATGCACACAATTGCCGACTTTTGGTCTTGTTAAGTCTTGCTCAGAATGAACCGACAGATACAAGACACAACTCTTTGAAAAAGACATCAAGAAAATGCATAAAATATGTCTTCACATAACAGCAATGATATCTATGATAAATATAACTCGGCCTTATTAGCTTCACACCAGCATTACAGTGCCTGCTAGCAGTCAAAATAAATTAACAGTATTGAAAGTATCAACAATTTTCACACAAAAGTTTGAAAAATACCCAATAAACTACTGACACATGTTCTCTCCTTACTTCCTCTCCTTATACAAAGACTACTAATAGTAAGTGCACAGTTTTAACACTCTACAGCCACTCTAAGACAATTGATGCACAGCTTATATCCTTATTCATATTCCGCGACTCTGCCGTAAATTGCTGCATTTGGAGTTGTAACTTGTAACAGTAACTCTGTGTTTTTAGACACTGGTATAAAACTGTGTAACAAATCAACACCAATAAACACTTTAGCGTGGCTTGGTAGTCTAGTGGTTAGCGTGTTGGACCCAATGACAGCGAGGTCGTGGGTTCGATCCTTAACCACTGCACTCTCAAGTAACAACCTTGGACAAGTTGTTCACACACCACAGCCCATCGGTGCGATGCCCCAGTTTGGGGGCCCTGCCGACTCAATATCCAAATCCAAATCCAAAGCTACCAGTACCTTATTTAACACCTGCGACAAACTCCAGATATTGGCCTACTGAATACATCAATGCAAAACCCATTTAGTAACAATGATAATGCATCCAAAATTGGCTAATAAAATACCTATATAATGTAGATTCAACCACCTTCATCAAAACATCAACAATCATAATAGCAATGTTCAATGCACAAAATCACAATACTAGAATGACTATGACATCATCCACTGTAGTGTCACTGCACCAAAAATCATCCGTAACAAAATAAGCATTTGACTAGTAAATTTGATTAGTAAATTACATCAACTGATGTGAGACAGTGTTTAAATTGTGACATATTAGCTGGAGGGGAGGGTTAAATTTTTCAACTGTCAGAGTCTGACCATTATTGAGATGTAAATCCTATGTATATAGTATATAGCTAAGCCCCACCCAGTCAAAATATAGCTGTTGGGAGGGTTGGGCAAACAGTTGGGGGGGTTCAATCCCCCACACCTCTGACAATTCAAACACTGATATGAGACCATATGTTAGCCCACACAAGGCAACTGCTACAACTGGCTGTGACATTCATTTACCTTTCCCATATCCATTGTTCTTATTATTATTATCATCCACACTGAGATAACCATGCAATAATAATCACAAAATGCTACTGTATTCCAAAAGATGTGGAGTCTGTATCATTCACTGTTGAAGCTGCATTGTTCACAAAGGCTTCCACACCATCAGATGTTGAACTGATTTTTATGTTCTGTCAACAAAAACACATGTCACAAATATTGCACATAATAAGACTTATATTTTCAATGTTTCAATGTATGGAATATAATAAAACAGATGAATAAATAATGAAAACTAAAGTGGAATTCAAGCTAAGCCGTCAAAGATCAAATCTCATCGAGAATCACACTGCCACCTGGCAAGTAGAAAGAACTTGCTATATTGTAATGGTAAAAAATCCTGGATAACAATCCAAAACCACCAAAAAAATCCAGACTGCCACTTCCTCCTAGCGCCATGTCCAATGCCTTTACAAAATTCTGTCAAACAGCTTTCCTTTGTCACATCATTCGTGATATAAAAGGAGATATCCGTTGAACTTCACTAATGTGCTAAATACTGTGAACAAAAGCAGTAAAATCTAACTCACAACTCCGTGCCTATCAGACTGTCTCAGAAGCTGTTCAAGACTGTTCTTCTGTCTGTTGAGGGAGTCAATACGATGATTCAGGTCCGATTTGTCCGACTCGACAAACTCCAGTTGCGCCTTCAGCGTCGCCAGTTCACGACCCTTCTGCTGTATCTGATCTTCCAGCTCGGACAACCTGGAAAGTTGAAAACACACAATATGCCAAGATTTACTAGAATGAGAAACACCGTAATGGTTAAGTGTTGACTGAGCAACATCACAAGAAACAGGCTTGCTGGAAACATCTTTCAATTAGTTGGGGCCAGTAGGAAATTGAGGGCATGGTTAAGGTTGGTGGCAGGGCATAGCAGTAATGTGTTTCATCCGATCAACAAAGTTAACCTACGCCGTGCCAGGTTAGTACCTGGATGGGTGACTGCCTGCAGCAAGTAAACCATCTCGGTATGTAACCAGCTGCCTAGGTCAACTCAGCATTCCATCCCTCCAAGTTAGGTAAATCAAGTACCGGCCTATCTGGCTGGGGTTCAGGTGGAGCACGCTCACCTGTGTCAGGTGGCAGGTAACACTGTGTGATCCCATATCGCAGGTGATGCTCCGTAGCTCTGAGATGGGCTTCCCATAAAAAGCTATATCACCACCTTTAACCTTTAAGATGCCGCAGGCACTGAAAACAAATGCCACAAGCAAAAAGTGGAGTAGAAAATTGGGAGCTGACTGCGGTATCTAGGGATGGATGCATTGTGAGCTCCCATCGGCTGACGATAAATTTTATGCATTTTTGCCTTCACCGAAATGGTAAAACACTTCTGGCAGATTGCTATAGCAAGCGACACAAATGAGCAACAATATTTTGCTCTTTTCAACCTTTTCAGTTGATGACTTAACCACAAATTTAGCAAAAAAACATAACCTCCTCCGTAGATGAATATGAAATCTTGGTCATCACTCACTGTGACTGGAGCTGACGCTGTTCCAGCAGCAGCGAGTGGTGGCTCCTCTCCATGTTTTCTTTGTATTCCATCTCCTTCTGAAGCGTAACCTTCATCAGTGCAAGGTCATTCTCCAGTCGTTCTACCTCCTCCGTCAGCTTCACTCGCTCCACACGAAAACCTTCCCTGAAACATACGTATTGCATGGAATGTACTTCAATATGGCCAGAAGCGGCGCCAGGTTTTCAGAGCTGGAGGGGTCCAGGTTAAGCAGTTGTCAATTTACCACTGCTACCCCTCTCTTCTTCCACCCAAAAAACTCGAATTTGCACAAATCTCATGGGCTGTCCTGCTGAAGGCTGGGGGGGGGTCTAGACCCCACACCCACCACAGCCCCTGAACATGGCATAAGTCCTAAGACTGCAAGGTCATGTAACAATAACAGTGAAGTCAGAAGTAGTAAATGCAATGACATATTGTTAGTCAGAATAGCCGTAAGACACGGCAACAAGTTTGGTCTTCAGTTTACTGCAAAAGACTTGCAGCGATTGTGATGTCCGATGCCAAATCATAGAAGTTACCGTACGCCAGGCCTGGTTAGTACGGTACCTAGATGGATAACTGTCCGTGTGAAGGCAAACCATATTGCTAAGTAGCCAGCCACACAAATCAACTCACCATGGGGTGATAAATAAAACAGAGCAATGTTTATCGATCTTATTATGCAATAAATATTCATAGTCTTAGGATCTGTCGTCTTGATTCTGCTCAGCAATGTCTTAGACCACCTGATCTTGCAAATTTTGGTCACGTTAATGGCAGAGATGGAACCAGTAAACAACATATTCCATGTAGATGACTGAAAAGTCTGCTTTGTGAGACCACAAAAAGACCCGATCCAACTTGGAGCAACTGTATGGATTGGCAGGAAGAAGAAAAATGACAGTGTATAAAAGGCAAATAAACAAGTGTTGATCACAGATAACAGATACAATGTAGCATTTCTTAGCCAAAGAGTTCGTAGTTCCAAATGCTAACCTTCAAATCAACAATAATGTTCAAAAACAACCAACCTGACTTTGTGCAGTTTATTTTTCATCGCCAGCTTCTGGTCAGCATATTTTCGATACTGTGTGTTATATTTGTCCATCATCTTCACAAGCTCGGATTTCACTCGCTCAAAGTCCGTCTGCACTGCTGCAAACCTCTCAGCAGCCATTTCATCCCCTGAAGCCTGATTAATTACAGACGTAAATTAGCCAAATAAATAACCAAAATGTGCTAAATGCTCACTGGTGCAAGCCTTACAATGACAAACAAAACTTGAAATATAAGTCACAAAAAATTGTGCAGAAAATCCCAAAATTTTACATATGGCCAATTGATGCAAGTCACTTACATCATGCATTTACAACAAAATCAGATCTTTCTGCAAATTTCCGTTTTAATGCTTGCTAAGTCTTGGATTCAGTTTTCCAACAGTTTGTTCCATCTCAATTGCAATGTCAATAATGCTAAAATTATTAGGCAATATTGCACACATACACAAAATGCTGAGTTGTTACTCTTCAGCGCTTATACGAGTACAGTGAAACCATTTCGAAAGACAACATGTTGTACGATATCAGTCGGCAAAAGAAACAAGCTGAAAAGTTCACTTTTGAGCACCCAGCATAACATAAAAAAACTAGAAATTTGGGGCAAAGCCCAACGTGAGTCCGCCCGGCACCCCGATTGGGGGGAAAATTCAGGGGGGGGTAAAATTTCCCAGGCAGCAAAGTCACATGGCCCAAACTCAAATGCATTGGCATACGCTGAACGCACAGCACATTGTCGACTTAGGGAGGGTCAACATGAGCGTGTATAACTTTGTTGTTAGTGGACTAAAGTTCACAGATTTTTTTCGTTCAACACCGGAGAGATAGTTCTTGTTAAAGCCGTTTACACCTTGTCGATATCTTCATCCGTTTCAAAAACATTTGCGCTCAAACTCAAAAGTTTTCCTTAATCACGCCGAATTTTAGACGTTTTTTGCCCTCCCAAATTTTAAAGGGGCCGTGCCCTTCAATTCTTGTACCCTATTTATCATGCCTAAACAGCGGCATGTCGTGTGCCAAAGTTTCGTTGGGCTACACCCCCTAACTCGAAAGTTATAAGTGCTCCTTTACTACATGTCAAGCCAATTTTTGTCCCCCCTTTAAAAAAAATTGTAAGGGAAACCCCATCCTCAGTGGGGGTGCGCCAGTAAGTCTCTAGCGCATGTAAAAATTTAGAGGGTGCAGCATCCCTTAGGGGCCGATATATGGTCTCCCAAAAAAGTCGATTTGGGTAAGTATGATTCCACATCAAGATCTTCATAATTAGTGGACCAAAGTACACCAAACTTTTGTCGCCGAACGTGAGAGGAATCGCGGTAAATCACGTACTTGTCCGATTTTGAATATCTTCATCCATTCCAGAGATATTCACCGTCGAACTTTGAACACAACCGAAATTGATCCAAATTTTGCATGTTTTTGGTCCCTAAAATTTGTTCGGGAGGCTCCCCCAAAATTTTAAGCCGGGATTATAAAATTGAACAAAGTTCCGTGCACTGCGCAAAATTTTGCGGCAATCGGCCGACAGAGCTCGGAGATCTTGTGAGGAGAAAGAACAAATGCCAGCAAAACATAAGCCCGCTCCAAAAGCTATTGCTTCCAGGCAGACTAATAAGGAGTTGAAAAAATCTCAAATAATTTCAGCAGCAGCAGCAGCACTGTGGCAATGGTGGTAGTACAGTTACTTAACCAACAGTATTACTTAATTGCTGCAACTGACAAAAATGTACAAAACTGACTATTTTATACAGAAGCCCATATATGGATAAACAATGACAGGTCTGTGACGTACGATCAGTGCGGTGCCAGACCTACGGTTACCTCCCCAGAGAGTAAACACTCTGACTGCTACCAAATTATACTGCTTGGTGATGAAGCCACGTATGAGAACAACTTGCCAAGAGTTGTTGCTTGACAGCAAACTGGCTGAGAGCTGAACTCACAACCTTTTTATCTAGAATCCAACACCTTAACCTCCGAGCCATAAAACCACCGATACGTGATACATACCACTATCAAATTACGGATGCAACTGAATGACAGAATTCTCCATAATATGCTGACGTACATTGGTGGAAGGTGTCGGGCCGGCAGAGCTGTTGAGCAGAAGTTGCTGTAGGTGAGACTCGACCGCAGCCAATGCCGTCTGCAGGTCACGACCAACGACACCAGCACGAGGCGACGCCAGCAACGAAGCACTGCTCCCTTCATCACTGCAATGTCAGACACGAATCCATGTCAAATCTACATTTATACCCCATTTACACGTTCAAGCAAACATCGAGCGATCATCAAGCAAACATCCAGCAAATGCATTTAAAATGCGCATGCATGATGTGTGCTCTAATATTGCTCAATGTTTGCCTGACGATTGCTTGATCATGTAAACGGGGTATTACACACCACCCCAGTCCACTCAGAGCAAGTTGTTCACACCCATGTGAAGGAATTCTCCACCCTACAGAGCAGCCGTAGAGTAGAAGACAAAAATTCCAAGTTTTCCAGGGCCAAAAACTTACTTTTCCACAGATTATTGCAACAAGAAATAACCGTAATAATGATAATCTGAGAAAGCACTGTAAACTTGTAGAGTGATTCTGGGGCTGCTAACTTATCATAGAACATTTTTGCACCCCAGAAACTGCAGAAACTGTTACCATTTTTTTTCTCTCGTTGAACAAAATTCTATAAGAATTCCCTGAGGTAGGTTTAATGACTGCCAAAACAACATGTAAATACACCATGTCTCAATAAAAAAAACGAGCCACTTTTAATTTTTAATAACTTTGTGAAATATTAACAGATTTTGATAATTTTTAGCAAGCTACATCAAAAAGAAATATAATGTAAATGACTATAGTTTAACCCACCTCACCTTTTCGCTCTTTCTGCACTACCTCATGAAATGCAGAAGTCATAGTTTGGCTGTTTACAACAATGAATTCATACTGTGGAGCACATGCGATGGCTTAGAAAATCACCGAGACCACAAAATCATTGAAAATCGGTTACATATTTAACATTAATCATAATCGTTTTAAGATCGTACATCAACGAACTGAAATGGTGAAATGGTGTGAATAGCGAGTGAGCAGTTTTGGTTCTCGCGTTATTATGACCATGCTGTTGGCGAATGACGTCAACGTCCACCGCTTGTGTTCATGTCAAAGGAGGACATTTTTATCTGTCCTATTGCTATAGCATAGCACGGACAGATTATAAAATCACTTGCATCTTGTCTGTCGTTCTGTCAGTCTGTCTGTAAAAACTCATACAGCCGCAATTTTGATTCAATTTTGCACAGTGATTCGGGGCTGGAAAAGTAAGATCGAGTTTGTTTGGGATAAAAATCTGATAACTCCTTCCCCTATTTTACCCCCAATTTTAAAAAAGTTTGCATTACGGCCTATGGGGACTTCAAAGCAGTATAACTCGGATGCTGTAAGAGATAATTGCACGCTATGTTTACCTACCCCCTATTTTTGGGGTCAGGCAATCTAACGGTGTTATTTAAATTTACCCGTTATCGACTGCTGTTGCCATAGCAACCATCCAAAAGTTGCAAAATTTTGCATTAAAGCCAACAGAGATTTCAAAGTGGTATAACTTAATCCCCGTAAAAGATAATTGCGCGCCGTTTGCACCTACCCCCCTATTTTCGAGTCCGGGCTATCCGATGATGTCGTTAAAATTTCTCCCCTGCCAACCCCTGTTGCCATGGCAACGAATTAGGGACAAAAATGACCATAACTCGGCTCCCGCAAAAGAAACGCAGCTGCTAGGCTATATAGCGTGGCAATGGGAGATACCTCGTTCCACAGAACGTATTTCTAGTAGTACATGCAATATAATAACAAGAAATCTGAGCTAATGCTCATGAGACGCACAAGAGCCTATAGCAGTTCCTGTTCGCAAGTAATCTTGGTCTATCGCTATCCACTTCGTCACAATTCACTCTTTTGCAGCCAAACATCGCCAAAAAATCACTAAAAACCAATATTTTTTAAGTTCAAGGTCATTTAAGGTCATCGATATTGACATTTCTAAAAAGCTTGTCGCTATTGCTTGTTATAATAAGAAGCATGTATGTGCATATATGCAACTATTTTCACGCTAGACAAGCCAACAATGGATAAATAACCACTTTTTAGAAGGGCACCCCTTTTTGATACCTGCTTGCGCAACTCTCCTTGAACGTAGAGGGTTCGGACTTGGACTGCTAAAATCTACATTAAACGCGGAAAATTTCATATGCAGGTTGTTTTGGTCTATCTCCAGCTATTTTGGCGCAATTCACTCTTGAAATGCGTGTCGCAGCCCGAAATCGCGAAAAATTCACTACAACCCGCTATTTTGGAAATTCAAGGTCATTCAAGGTCATCGATGTTGACATTTTTAAGAAGCTCGTCGTCAGTGCTTGTTATGATAAGCCTGTGCATATCTGCAACCATTTTCATGTTAGACGAGCCTATAGCGGTAAAATAACACTTTTTAAGAGGGGTGCACCTCTTTCGCCCCCTTGTTAGAAGGGATCCCCTTTATCCAGCAGGATGAAATTTTGTCACAAAATACTAGAGACAATAGGCTATCATATGGTGAAAACCCGAAGTCTCTATCTCACCTGGTCTTGGATTGGTACCGAGTCGTGACGGACAAACAGAATTACCATAGCTAATACAAGCTATAGCTATGCTAGCTCTCGCGCGTAAAAATGATGTGATGTAACAGGTAAGACTTTCTGAGAGATATTAATTGTTACTCGTGTTTGTCGCTATTCAATTGACTATTTCAGAGCTGACACATGTGCTATCTAGTATGAATTCATTGTTGTATACGGCCAAATTACAACTTCTAAATGTCACAAGTAGTGTAGCAACAACTGATATTTATTGTTTCATGCATAGACAATTATGACACTAAATGCTCTTAATGCTGCTGACAATAAAATCAACACAAATAAAAACCACAGTAAAAGCAAAAGACAAAAACACGGCTAAAAAGTCTCAAGAACTTAAAAAAATCTACAGCTAACAGCTAATAAGTCCATATGAAAAGCTTAAGTGTACTGAAGTGAACAATTCTTATAATAAAACTGTCAATACTGTCCGACTCTAATCATGTCAAAGCATTTCTTTCAGTGTCAGAGCAATCAAAAGATCCTTCATGGCATCCAGTCGCAAAAAAAAATCAAAACTCCGAGATGATATTTTACATACTTGGTAGTATCGTCATGATGTTTTTGAGACATTTTTTCTTTCAAAGCCAAGCGAAGAAACTCCGCCTCAGTTGCCTTTTCCTCGGCTGCCGCAAGTCTCATGGTAGCTTCTTGTAAATCCTTTGGCGGAACAAAAGCCTATACAAACAAATCAATCTTGAAAAGTATTCCACAATCAGCTACATGGCAATGGAATGTCAAGTTAAAATTGAAAATTGATCTTTAAGAGTTTAATTAAATGTCAAAATTTTGAGAAACTGAAATTTAAGGCATAAATGCATAATTTAAACTTCAGACAGACTTTCGCAAACTACGTATTGGTTAGACATACAGCTAGTGATAGTCATTATCACCTGAATTTAGAAAAATAACGCATGACTTATTGAAGTAAACTGTTTGAAAGTTAAGTCATTCATAAAACATCAAATTACTACAGATACTAGTGCTAGTTACTTCTCTCTGAGCTTCTAACTTTTCTTTAACAAGCCGCATTTCCATAGCTAATCCCATAAAAGCCGACTTCCCAGGGAAGCACATCTAGACATTGCTGCATAAAAATACCAAAACATTTGAAAAAAAAGCAAATGCTCAATTTCAAAATATTCCCACCTTTCTGTTAATAAAGTCTGCCATCTTTGGCCTGCTGTGAGCCGGTGCAGAAGGACTACCATTGCATTGCGCTGTGATCAGCTGAGCATACTCACCAGGCGCAAGCGTTTTCTGAACAATTCATCAGCACATATCAAACAAACAACATAAGTGACAGTTGACTATATTTTCATTTACAGTCCATTCAGTGAATCTGCAATTGAAAACAACAAAAAAACAATGCAAATTTCCAACTCAACCTACAAGTCGCTGTGTCGCAGAAACGGTGAGAGATAAGGCCGAAGTTGCAACTGAGCAGTAAGCTCAATGAGCAATAGAAAATCACATAAGACCTTTTAGATGTGACAAAAATTATCGACCTTGGATGAATTAGACAATCTGGCAGAATCAGTAATTTCGCTGGTCTAAGAATATATCACCACTTTTCAATACATCAATATATTCACATAATGGTGATATCTGACAGCAGCCATTAAACATGAAAAACGTAACATATTAAAATACAAATTTGCACATTTTTGTAATTCGACAGAGGATATTACTTAATGTTACTTTGAGAGTAAACCAGCATTCAGATCCAAACGTCGCCCACAAAAAAAAGATTTTGTGAAATCAGGGCGAGCACCCTAATATGTAAAACTATCACAACGACACATGAAAATTTTCAACCTACTTAGTCAACAAGCATGCCTTGTTAACCTGTTATTACTGACACCACTGTTACTTACTAATGATAATACTGCTGTCAGTTTTGGTATAACTCACAGACCTATAAATAAGTAGACTGTTTACTCACCGTTAGCCTAACGCAACGAGTTGAAGCCACTTGAAACCTGTTTCATTAAATATTCATCGTGCATATTTCAGTGGGTATGATCCACCGACTTATAGCTGTGTTTTTGATGCCTAATGCATTAGTGTTAGTTCATATATAAGTATATTATAAATATGCCCAAGCTGGAGCACGAAAAGCAAATTTTGTAGTATATTGCCTCAGTACAACAAAACAAAACTCTTTAGAGTTTTTTGTCTCAGCCGTCAGCAGGTATGCCTAATGCGTTAGTGTTAGATAGGCCATCAAAAAAACACAGTTTACGTCACAAACGTCAATATCGTCTGCTAGCAAACCAGATTATTTTTGCTACCCGGTACTTTATTTTTTTCCAAATTGCATGTAATGAACTTTCATATCATGTAGCTGCAACCTTACGACTTTTTGTTGCGCAAACCAAATTAAAGACGCTGGAATTCGAAATATATTAAATATTTATCGTGCATATGCGGAGATGGGCATGGCATTTTTAAGTTTCAGACTTTTTGCAGAATTCACTATCTGTTATATCTGTGGTATAACTGGACTATAATGTTTTAGCCATAATGGTAATAAAATATTATTAAATGAAAATCACGACAGAGGTTTGAGCAATAGCGGCAATAATTCAGCTGACCAGTCGCTGCTTCAGAACGTCATTGGTGGTCTCCAAATCTTCTACTTTATCCAGCAAATCCTTCAGTTTGCACAGTGTCTGCACAATAATGCATTTATTCACTGTATCACTATCTACATATAATGACTGAAATGGGACATTTATGCTGATGATACACGGTCAAAAACTTGTACAAAAAATACTTATTTGCATTTCTTGCATCAAATTCAAAAGCAATTAAGTTCTTGTATTGGAAATGATAACAACGAACACATGATATAAATCAGACAACCCAGTTTGGTGATGCACCTACTAGTCTAGTAATCAAAACAGAGCTGTTTAATTTAAAGGCCAAGTCACACCGGTTTACGTAACTGTTATAAAGCGCTAGTTGGCTAATAAGTCAATACCTAATATTCATTATTTTCTGGTTGCTAATACATCTTAATACCTTAAAAATAAGGAAAACGTACTCACTTTTCTTTTTTCACGGCTTCTGCTATTTTCGAAACTGTGACGTCACGTGCAGAAGGGTTGCTAACTAGCTTTATGCCTAGCGGTCAAATGCAGCTTAATTTATAGCCAAATAGCCTCAAAAAAAACCAAATTTTCAAACAATAGCTAACTCACTAAAAATCGCAATATTCCAGCATTTTGTGATTTTTACTAACCGCACACCTCTAGAAGTGAACAAATAAACAATGACGTAATTTCTGATGTCATCTATCCATCATTATTTGCACGATAAAACCGACATCATTCTGAGTAAAAAAGACGGATTTACTGTTTTATATATGAATGTCAGTTTGACAACAAAGGGTCCTGAAAGTAATGTCATCAGTACTGTGGCACATTCGGGTGCATTTAGCTGGCACAACATATTTTTCTGAAAATCACTTCAAAGTGATGTTTTCATTTCATTGGTTCAGCATATTATTGATTAGTGCTGCATTCTACACATATTTAACCAATATCGTTTTCCGGTGCAACTTGGCCTTTAATTCAACATAATTGTACAAGAAAAAACAAACGTAAGCAGCAACAAGCAAATGTCAAAAAACGTTAATGTAAGACTGTGGGTAACTAATATAACTTATAACAATATCATTAACATTATGACAATAGCACACTAACACACACTATCATACCATTTCCCTTTCTTCATCAGATGACAATCTGTCCATAAGTGTTCCATCTTCATACCCATTCTCCTGTTAATGACAATGGCAACTAAAAAATATGCATACAAATGTTACACACAAATATTAACTTTCACACATTTTAAGCATTGTATCTAGCTGCAAACGTATATCATAATAATATTATATCATTATTATTGTACAATTACTGCACTTAATATTACCAGCATTATTGTCATTGCATAACACTACAAGGAATATTTTAGACTGTGACCAATCTAATGTACTCCTCGCATGCATTATTTTCTCCTGTATTCTTTTAACTGCTTTTTAGTTCCTTTCTTTTCACACTGCAAATGGCGTCATCAGTCACGTGACCATTCAACTCCCGGGGATCGACTTCCTATTGGTGGTCCATAGTGACTATGCATCTATCTAGCACCGATATAGAGATATAGCGCCTCAAATATAATGAGGTCACAAGCTTGACCTTTTGGGGTCACGTGACATCATTGATCACGTGACCATTCGACTCGCAATAGTCAACTTCCTATGGGTGGTCTATAGTGACCATGCGTCTATCTAGCACCGTTATGGAGATATGGCCATTTGAAGTTCTTCCAGGAAGGCTCTTCCAGGAACAGAGGTCGGTCGGTGTTCGATCGTTGGTCAGTTGGTCGGTCCTCAATATTACACTGATCTTATATACTCTCTTCGCTACATTAGAAACGTAGCGTGCGAGGAGTAAAAATTGGTACCAATATTTCACTCCAGCCAATTACAGATGAAGACAAATTTATATATGCACCCAAACATTGTTCCGGCAGGTGCCAAACCAGCTCATTGGGTTCCGGGGGAGTGAAACCAAGTCGTTCAAGTATCATCGAGATATGTTCAATTCTGAAGCGTCATGTGACGAGGAGGTCAAGTTGCGACTGGCAATCATGAGACAGAGACTGGGTGAGCTAGTTCCAATTTGGAAGTCACTTACAGTTAGCAATAAACTAAAAGCTCATCTCATCAAAGCACTGGTATGGCCTATCGTTACTTATGGCTCGGAGGCATGGACACTGAACAAAGAATTATGTGAGAATGTAGAGGCGTTTGAGATGCAATGTTACAGGCGTGTTATGTGAATTGCGCATCTTATACGTTAAACATGTGACGAACGAGGAGGTTTTACGAAGGATAGGCCAACACAGGGGCCTGTTGGGACAAGTAAAATCACGCAAACTGAAATACTTCGGTCATACAATGCAACACAAGGTTTAGAGAAAGATATCATGCTGGGCAAGATGCCCGGAAAACGTCGGCAAGGTGGTCAGAAGAAACAGTGGACCGATGATATTGTTCAATGGGGCGAGAGAAGCCTGGCCGAAATGGTAAGACAGGTGGAGAATAGAAAAGGTTACCGGTGCTTAGTTCATGAAGCCGCCTACGCTCGTACATCGGGCACGGCAAGCTGATGAACCAGCTTATATGGATCCGGTGTGTGTGTATGACAACAACGAAAAAAGTTATACAACGGTCTGATAGATAGTAAACAATATCATTACTAACATCAATAATAACCAAAGATACATACCGCATCAATAAAACTTAACTAATACCTGCGACAATCCTTTCACTAAGTGACCTTTCGCTGTTTTTCCATACAGCTCCTGTACTTCCACCAACTCATCCAAAAGTCGAGCTCTCTCCACCAGTAGAAAAGCTATCTGTTCTCGGGATGGAAAGTCAACAATATCTTCCAAGCCAATCTGTACCAGCATGTCACGGGTTTCCCTGTCGTCATAGCCTGTATGACAAATAACCACCATTAAACCCTGGATGTCCAACTGTACATATAATTAAGTAAGTAAGTAAGTAAATGATTTAAGTAAATGATGTATAAAGTGCCAAAGTCTCAGAAAGAATCAGGGTGCATAGGATGATGGACGCTAGGTGGCAGAAAAGGCTAACACATGTATGTAAAAAATAAATTTATAAAATAAAACGATATATATATTTAATTAATAAATTTAATAAACAAACAAATAAAATAAAGTTACTTATTTATTATTTACAAAACAAACTGTTCTTTGTATTGCTGCTACGAGACCAACACATACCAATTTTATGGCCAGATAAGCCTTTCAATAATAAAAAATAGCCTGTCTATAAAAGGCCTAAAAACTAAAAAGGTTACTTCTAAAGTAATCAGACTAACTGTGAAAATGTTTCTAATCAAAAGCAGCAATAGTTTCAAATACACAGAAGTAAAAACTACAAATTTTACAAATTATCTAGTTAGCCATTGGTTCTTGAAAGATTGCCAGATAATTCGTTTTTAACAGACCTTTTAAAAGGAATTTTGTTTGAGATTAATAGATTATCTCGATCATAAAGTACTATGGCAGCAAACAATGGACTAGTCTGCTGAATAGTTTGACATCACCCTCAGGGAACTACTGTACTAACATGCAAGCTGCAGTGTCAGTTGTTCATTTTTCTCCTTCAGTTCATTGTTTTCCGCTTGCAACTCAACCGCAACTTTCTCACGTTCATCAGAGAGCCCTGTGACATGTACCACATAAGACTCAAACTGCTTCGTTGAATCTGTGAACTGTTTGTGCAGAAGGGTAGTATCATCAACTGCAGATTTCAGCTTGTCCTGCAAGATAAAATAATCTGCCTATTCAACATTCACATCCAAGTATTTGTTAGTATCTAACATGTTTTAAATATACAAAAAATGCACAACAAGTTTAAGATGACCCAGTACTAGCCAGGTGATTGATCCTGCATGACTGAAAAAGCCACAAGCCAAAATGCCAATGACAAAAACTGTCACACAGCCGGACAGAGCAGCTCATCAAGAGTCAATTTATAAGTACCTACAAAAAACAATTTGGCAACTAAGCTTACAATCTGAAAAAAAAACCAGCTAACAAAAATTGATTTATTACACACTGAAACTAGACTGACAAAACCTGAATGGCCACCAAAATCTGTGACTTTTTGCTTAACCTCACAGCCCACCAGTTCATCTTTTTCCCACCAGTTGGTGAAAATACACCATGTAAATATCACTGAGCAATATGATGGACGAATGCACAGACACACAAAATGAAAACATAATGCTCTGGCTCAGACCTGCCTACCAGTGAAAGATAAGACGAATTTAAAATGGCAAATAAACCTACAAACCTTAGTTGACTGGTATAATAACAAGAGATGCTGCAGTCGATCATCATCACCCTGGGACACTAGCCCTTCGAAATTCAGCACTTCATCAACATCAGCTCGAACCTGCAAACCAAGCAACCAAGTATCAAATCACAACTCAATAATAACGAAACCAGTTAACACAGAAATAGGGTTGGGGAATGTGTTAGTGTTGCCATAAAAATTGCTAGCAATTTTTGCCTACTGTTCTGGGTTCACAGTAAACAGTAATTTGGTACCAGTAATTTTGCAACTTCACTATTTAAAGCATTAAATGTAAAAATGTCTCCAAACGTTGACATAAAGTCAGAGAGAATTTTTGGCTGTTTGTGACAATCTCTAGTCAAGAAGATCGAGTGCCATGTATAATGTGCAACTTGGGGAAGTGAAATTTTATCAAAATGCTGTAAATATGTTGATAAATGTCTCTGGCCCAACACAATAGCAACAGCATGGCCTTAATAACATAAGCTAAAAAAATAATAAATAGTTGTAAATATTGAATACAGATAAACTAAAGCAGTGGCACCATTGCAGTAAATCACTGGGGGTGGGGGGTCCAGTAATCAATCTACGTAACATATTGTTCTTGCAGCAGTAACACAGTTTCAAAGATACGATTTGCAAACAAAAATTAAAATCATACATCCCTGGGGGTCCGTAGGCCCCATCCCCTAAATGACGCCCCTGTATTGGAGTTTATTTAACGTTTCAACGTGTCCGCTTCTCAAAATACCTTGTCATAACTGGCAGCGTTCGAGTTCATTTTCTCTTTACATCACGTTACAAAAGTCATAACTGCATGTACAGTGTTCTTAATTATAATACAATATTCGGCTCAAGCACGATTTAAATATTAACTCAGCCTATACTCCAGTAAAACAACAGTAATCTAGTCACAACCACAACATTCATCCGCCATTTACAAATTTGCAAACGTTGTTGTGGAAACGAGCAGGTGCGCGTGTTGATAAATAAGTAACGAACAACTTCAGGCTTGAGGCTGTGTTCCAAACATTCAATAATCTCGCTAGATAAAAAGTTTTGGTTCTGAAATGAGTGGTTGATTCCAGGTGTCCCCCAAGTTCCTGGGTGCATTTTAATTAAATAAAAATTTTGTACAAAATGCATTATTTTCTATAAAATTTTTGACGCGCTAGAGATCTGCTGTAGACGTTCAGGGCACGGTGTGTCGTCTGTCTGTCTGTCCGTCTGCACGTTTGTAACGGATGTATTGTGTCTAAGCCTGAAGTCGTAAAAAAATTGCACGAATGATCAGCAATCCTGTGTCGAGGCTCTCTGCAAACATAATTTGGGTGAGGCAGTGCAAGTGTAACATTTTGAAATTTGGCGTTGAATGGAGAGGGGCAAAAAATGTGCATTTTCAGCCGAAAACTGGCCGTATCTCGGAAACAATGAGAGAAAGCCAAAGTTACTATTAGTCACTAGTAAAAAGGGGCATAAACCTACGCTCTTTCAGATTAGCTAACAAGAAATTTGAGCTAATGCTCACGGGACGCGCGAAAGCCTTTAGCAGTTCCTTCCCGCAGGCAGTCACCCATCGCAGTACTAACCGGGCCCGGAGTAGAGTAACTTCGTTTCAGCCGAAACGCGTTACCAACGACGCCACGCCACCAATGCCAGCACCGTGGCGCCGCCTTGTGAATGATTTTGTGTCGCAGTCCGAAATCGCCCGAAAAATCCATTAAAAAATCCCTATTTTGGCGTTCAAGGTCATCCAAGGTCATTAAATTCGGCGCCAATCGAAAGCCAGTATACGATTTCCTATTAGTGATTAATAGTAACCTAG
>Ga0209671_1002163_pt1 | contig 17645 bp, 11 predicted proteins | sample WorMetHERISLAND2_2_FD_187401 | JGI IMG/M metagenome (GOLD analysis project Ga0209671, IMG submission 187401) | Marine gutless worms symbiont microbial communities from Max Planck institute for Marine Microbiology, Germany - Olavius geniculatus... | ecosystem: Host-associated > Annelida >...
GAACAGGGGACGAAGCTCCTCTGAAGCTGAAACACTTTTGGCTTTTAGACGTTTACTAAAACCCGCAAATTTGCCCACTTTAAAAAATTAAAAAAGGCAAAAAATCTTATACAATTTGTGTTGTCTTTGCAAACAAGAAATCTGAGCTAATGCTCATGAGACGCGCGAGAGCTTATGGCAGTTCCTATTCGCAGCTAATGTCGGTTTATCTCCATCTATTTTGTCGCACTTGATTATTCTGCAGCCAAAAATCGCACAAAATCACTAAAATCCTCTATTTTCTAAGTTCAAAGTCATGCAAGGTCATCGATTACAGACTTGTCCTTTTGGGGTAAACTTTCCACATGTTTAGTTATTTTATATTTTGAATATATTTTACACGCATTACACGATTTGCTCGTTTGTTTGCCTGTTCGTTTGTCTGTTTCTCTGTTAACGCGTCGCATACTGGCTCTTAACTCGGGAACGAAAAGAGGCAGAAAACCGAAATTAGTGCAAACGTTTCTCTTCGGTGCAGAAATAACCGGTGCGTCAACTGTCGGTCTAAAAGGTCGTAGGTTAAAGTTACGGAATGTCAGAAACCTCAGGAAAGTTGCGCAAATACGGCCTGTGTGTGGTGACTTAATTTACTGTCAACACCTGACACGTTTTACAACCGGACGGACGGCCGTATATCACGTCAGCATTCGGCGCCGGCATGACTGTTTCATTGCTTTAACACGTTGCTCATCTGTCGCAGGAAATCGCGGCTTGATAAGCTGTATTATTAACGACCACAGACGACGTTTACATTATATCGCTTATTCGTGTTAAACGTTTTTGTTTTCTCGATTTTAAATGATTGTACCGTGAATATTCAATGTCACTTAAACTATTTCAGTTATTAAATACATGTAAGTTTACATAATTATTTTGGAGATAAAGCCATTTATTGCGACGGCAACGCAACGCTGGAATACTAACACAGTACCTACTACGCCGTTAAACTCGCCATTAAAACAAAGCAGTGTTGAGTGCAATTGAAATGAGGAAAACAAATAAAATACAACAAATGAACAATCTGAAATCGTTTGTTTTGAGTCAAGTTGCTATGAGGACACTGCACTGGTTTTCGTCCAGGAAGAAGGTCAGGGGTATCTGCCAGGGTACATGGCGTGACGACGTGCCTGGTTGCGGATGATTTGAAATCAGTAATGCCACGACGCGTAAAGCGAATCCTCAGCGATGACTGCGGACACCTGCTGCTGCTGCTGCTGCTGCGCTGCTGGGATGTCGGCTTAACTGACAGCGTCGCGTCATCATTTGCCGCATTAACGCTACATAAATGCTGTGACTACAAAGGTGTGCACGAGTCGCAATTCAGACGAACTATGAAAGCGACAGCAGCTGAACGACTGTTAAAAGTTATCACATATAAGATTACGCTAGCTGCATCTTTTAATCAGTCCGTAATGCCACCATTCGAACCGGCAGATGTTTTCCGCTAATACTGCATAAACGCGGACATTTGAACTGGATCGGATTGCGAGAAACTGTCGAAGAATTAAAGTCGCAAAACACCTATTGAATTTATCGACGATTAACCGAGGTTGGTTGAATCTGCAGATACGCGCATGTAGTTTGGGATACAGTACCGTATTTGTTAGCATATTTATCGCCGGATGTCGACGAAGATGGAAGAACTTGGTGACGCTGTGACGGCGCTGACAGACAGCTCCGCTGGAGGGCGCCAGTTGTCGGAAACATCGACGTTTAGTTCGTCGGACAGCGCCAGAGACAACGATCTGTTCGACTTCCCGCCGGGACTGGTCGCGTTGCTGTCTGTCATCTACGGATCTGTGTCGGTGATCGCTGTCGTCGGGAATCTGCTCGTAAGGGGAGGAGAGGCTTTGTTGCAGAGGTAGTTCGGTCCTGAGCGTTTTGCGAACGAGAAGGGCTTTGTCGTAGAAGAGGGGGCTTAGCCGCAGACTGGGGGTTTGTCGTGAGGGTGTTTAGTCGTAGAGGGGTCGGGAATCTGCTCGTGATTGTAGTGGTCCTGGCTAGCGCTCGCATGCGTACCGTCACCAACTATTTCATCGCAAACCTCAGCATCGCTGACGTCATGATCGGCTGTCTCAGCATCCCCTTCCAGTTCCAGGCGGCACTCCTTCAACGCTGGGACCTCCCCGAGATCAAACGTTTTCTATTCGACACATCCATTTCGAAAAATATCTGTCAGAAATGCGACGAATGATGTCATGGGACTTGCCCGAGATCCTGTGCCCGGTGGCGCCATTCGTTAAGGAAGTGAGCGTGAACGTAAGTATTCTGTTTATAGAAGGATAGCCATGTATAACTGGATAACTGGTTAAATACAAGGCAACAGATCCATCTGACTACATAAAAGTTCTTGACGTAAAACTACTTGAACGTGAGTATTCTGACGCTGACCGTTATTTCGGTGGACCGTTACCACGCCATTGTTCGACCGCTCAAGCCGGGTTGGACGAGCGGCACTGCGTACGTGATCGTGGCCGTGGTCTGGGCGGTTGGTGTGGCGTCCAGTCTGCCGGCCTTGCTCGCCTTCAGGGTGGTCTGGATCATCGACGATGACGCTGCCGTCCTTCCCCTGGCGAGCACTGACCGAACCACGCCGCCCCTCAAGCCGTTCTGCCATCCGATATTTCCCGTGATTGCTGGGACGAACACCAGCCAGCTGTATGTGATCTACTTGGTCATCGTCCAGTACTTTCTCCCACTCTGCGTCATTAGTATCGCCTACGCTCGCGTTATGTACCTATGAGATATAGTGTTTTCACTACGAAGCGAAACAATCAACATAACATTGGATGATCACAGCTCGTGTTATGTATCGTGTCTGGTTCTCGAAGGCTCCTGGCTCCGCGGTCGACGGGCGAGACAAGGTCATGAACAGGAATAAGAAGAAGGTATAGAGTTACGTGTCTGCTGTTAATTTGATGTTGTCTTGCGCTGTCGTCTTCGTCGTTTGAGTAGCACGTTTTTAGATGGGATATAATGCTTTTAAAACTGTATGATAATGTCAAATTGTTCGACAGCAAGAACTAAACAGAAATGTATACTGACAACCACAGGCAAGAATTGCAGAGTGCGCAAAACAAGATCTTTGTGTGAAAAAAACCTCGAGCTTGCATAATTTTACAAAAGATATCACCCACTACTTCATCGCATTAGATATTAACATAATTTTTTTATTGTAAAATTAAAATAAAATGGAAATATGCATAACAAACACAATGAGGTGTTAAAACATGTATACAGGGTGTCTCAAAAATGACAATTTAAGCTATTAAGCGATACCCGATGACTCGACGGCGATGACAACTAGATCAAAAAGTACTCAAAAGTACTTTCACTAACACTATTGGACCAGCATATCTAACCTGCAATGTATCTTTTGCAAAGTGTTACTTAACTAGAAGGCGCTTATGAGAGTGCATATCTCCGCCACGTGAAGTATTTTAAACATTACTAATACTATTACTACTATTAACTACTACGAAAAAATCTCAAAGATATCTCTTGTAGGGGCCTACAAGCCGAGTTATAGCCAATTTTGTCTCAAATTTTGTTGACATGGCAACAAGGGTCGGCCAAGGGTTATAAAAGGAATGAAAAGAGAGAATGTTACGGCCGCTTCGCGACAGAGAAAAAGGAAGGAAAAAATAATAATACATGCCAGCGTTGCTGCGTGCGCTGTAGAATGACGTCAGTGCTATTATGACGTCACGCAGGCGCCGCTGCATTATGAGTCATTATGTGCACACACAGACAAACAGACGGACGGACGGACAGACAGAAAAAGCGATCGCTTAATCTCCACCAATGTTCACTACGTTCACCTTGGCGAAGATAATAAACAATCCGATCTGCGGAGCTATATGTAACTGGAAAAACTCAAACACGATCTCTGTTGGGCTCATTGCGCTGTAAATTTTGCTTATATTTTCAAGTTAAACTTTGGTGATTTTGAATTACTGCTGCTTAAACCGGTCAACGCTTCATCGTCATTACAATCCTGGTACCGTGACTGGGGCAAGTTCAACGGCTACGGACTTAGAAGCACACTTTTGCACGACTGAGCAAATCGCAGTCCACAGAGTGTTACGAAATTTATGGCATTAATATACAAGAAGCCCAGCTGTCGCTAAAAGAGCCAAACGTATTATACGGTACTGCCTGGCTTCAGCAGTACTGGCGTCAGCGTTGGAAGGCAACACCAAGCTTGACTACGTTATGTGCAGGCCGTAAGTTATTACCAACAATGTCTCTGTTTTTCGTTGTAGGCCTTCTGTAATTCCGTTTTCTAATATAGTTTTTTAATAGCGGCATCCGTCATTTGCTTAAGGTACTGCTAATCAACACAACTCTGGTTTACATCTTAAGACTGCAAAAGTTTGCACTAAAACAAGATAACTCGTTTATAAATATATAAGCAGAACGTTATGTTGTAACTTGTATTACATTTTCACTGCAAATTACGGCGTAAACGTTTTAGTTAGCGGCATGATTATATCATTGATAGACTTACCAACGCTCTATCCAGCAGTATTGTCGGTGACTTTTTACGACACGACGTACCGTTTAGCCGCAGTACATACGTTACAACAGACAGCAGACAGATAGACGGACAAACAGATGAATGAGACAGCGTAGCAATAGCCTGATCGTACTAAGCACGGTGGACTAAACGCCACATTGTGCATATGCTAATGGAGACTGTTTAACTTGATGGCTTTTTAGCACGCAACTACAATGACTTCAACAAATTTCCGTAGTCATTGCAAGTCACATCTTGTTATGGATACAGTCTTTACCTGACTGATATGCTTAGGCCTACGCGTATGTTAGACTACGGTCTGGAGTGAGATAAATGACTGCTAAATAGACTGATACTCTCCAAACAGTGGTTTAGCCGACACTTTTTACGACCTTTGTCGTAAGCCTACACTGTCGTTTGTTTGGTCACGCTTGATTGCACCCACTGAATTATCAAACAGTTAGGGCCGCCCTATACTACTGCAAACGTAATGCTAAAGACGATTGTGTAGTAATTCCTTATTCAACAATTTTTTGCAATGTTTTTAGTTTGGGTATTGAAATAGTCGCTAACAAAGTAAACAAAATGTGTTGCAAAACATCAATTATCACACCATGTCGCAATTATTTAACATTCTACCAGTGTATCTATCGACAGTCTATATATTTTCGTGAAAATCGTGGCCGTATAATTTAGTAGCTTCGCTGTTGCAGCCGTTACGCTGGACGTGACAACCGTTGGTAATGAACAACATCTCCTATGATTAATGTCCTGCCTCAAACTGTCTGCGACTAGCAAGCAACTAGCAATACATTGCTCCCGCTACTGTACAGCAATCCATCGAATTGCCATCGACTATACATCGGCCGTCGCAGCATATAATAGCCAGAAATCCTGCGGCTATTATCCATGCTCGAGATAGTCTCAACGTGGCATCAATCAACGTCGTCTGCTAATATTAGAAATGGCGGGAAATGACGGGTTTTCTTGCTCGCGAAAGTCGCAAAATTTTATAACTTTCGTCGAGTAGCTTCTCTGTTGGCCGTACTCTGTTCGGTTGCCGGAGTACTTTTCGACAAGGAACGGTAGGCCCTGGGGGGGCGGCAGCAGTAGAAATAAAGATTAACCTTCCGCGCTGCGTCAGTACAAACCAGACGTACAAGATAAAGCCAATAGTTAGTTTGACAGTTGGATTTTATGGCCAACTATTGTTCCATAATGCGAGTCTCACTTTTACATCGGCAAAAATGACGAAGAAAATGAAGAAGAGGCTTAGCTAAGCTAAAAAATTACGCCAAACTTTGTATAATGTACAGATTGTCTCAAATTGACAATGACAATAAGTTTATTTCGCATATTCGCGGCTATAAAGATAGACGAATAGCTGAATGACAGTGCAGTGCAAACAGTTCAACAAAATAATAACAACACAGTCCGTAAATACAAAAAAGCAGAGTCCATAAGTGCAGAGAAGTACATGAGTGCAAATGGTAACAATGATAGTCCATAATAAAAAAAAACAAAGTTACAACTGGAATTATAGGCAAAAATTATATACCGGTAGGTGATCGGTATTTACTTAGAACAAAATTTACAAATGATTGAAACTTTCTTGTTCGTGAGATTGGGCGAGGGAAAGGTGTGCTAGAACGTAGCACGGAAGTTACAGAAGTGCTGCGAGGTGTAGGGAGGAGATGATAACTTGTAGACATGAAGCCCGCTTACACATTTTTTGGAAGAAAGATCTACAAAGTTTATCTCGCCTATTTTTAAGTGAGTTTAGGTTAGCGATAAATAAAAGGTTAGGATATGACATGCCACGGGTAAAGATGAAGCTGCTCTTTTTGGATTGATTCCATTTGCTTCGTTTGCGCGCGAGTGATAGAATAGTGCCAGACTGGCAAGACGTACTATTATAACGGTTGATAATTTGTCCTTGAAACTGTCATAGTCGTCATTTTTGTTTGTGGCAGTAACGATGAAATGCAGTCAACGATTTTAACCGATCTATAGTCTTTAGCATCACAGCATAAGCTTACGTCACGTGTTGTGTAGATAGACTATGCTGTCAGTATCCGCTCGCGACGAAAGCAACACACATGGTGCGACAAGTAATCAAATAAACCGCATACGTACATGATTTCAAACCTAATTCAGCGCAATCAAGCGTGCGATCTAGATAAAACTTTTTTTTGCGAAGTATCTATCAACAAGTAGGCTAAGCTGATAATTCTCTGTATCACGAATTTAGATGAGAAAAGCGTTAAAATGTCTTTACTTATCTTGAAGACATAGAAAATTACTTGAAATACGATGAAACGCTATTGTACAGACACTCACAAATAGTGTGTGTGTGTGTGTGGCGAAGCTAGGCTAATTTAATACTAGAAATGTGTATCGAAGCATAATTTGGAGTATACGTGTAAGATTGTGCAACTAAAATTTTTTTTTAAAATTAAGGTTTAAATTTAGATGGATAATCCGCTGTTGTTGACCGCATCAGCCATAAGCTGGAGTTTAAAAAATAGTTTTGACCATAATCTGTGTAATATGGGCCTACTGTTCACACATTATCTGACGGTGTCGAAAAAAAACAACCAAATGCATTCAATCCGCAGACCACGAAAACCAAACATGGAATGAAGCAGATGACCCGTCGCAGAGATGTAGCCATTTGATATTGTCCAGGGTGCAAGGTCGGTCGGCTGTGGCTGTGTGTCAAATAAAACATCTGTGCATTTTTTATTTTAATGCAATCACGGCCCCGATGAGATGCTACTGCAGAGAAAAAATGATCTTGCTAGGTCGGGGAACGAACTTTCAGCCCCTCGGCATGCGTCGATGCCAGTCGCAGCGTCTTAAAAACTGCCTTACATATAAACGAAGTAGAGATTCAGTAAGCAATTGCCCGGTCGACGTCGGATCATCAGAGCGCGATGATTACGAGGGAACGACAAATGTGCTGTACGTCATCTGGTCGGTCGACTGCCTCCCTCGCAGCTAATTCTGCCCGGCCCATCTGTGCATCACGCGTAGATTCATTCGCATTCGTGTCGGCGACATTGTCGATTCATCTTGCAAACCGCAACGCGCGCTTCCGGCCCGCCGCCAGCGCCGCAATCTATTTCTCCGCAGTTGCAGTTGTTGTTGTCGCTGGAGAATAAACTCGTTTTGCTATTTCTACCATAAGCAGCAACAGCAGTAGTAGTACTAGTAATAGTAGTAGCAGTAGTACAACAACTAAAGTACTATGACTACAACAGCAACAACAACGACGACGACGACTACTACTACTACGACTACGCAATCTATTTCTACGTCGTCATTCGCTGCTGCTGGCACGAAAAACATGACGCATAAGTTACGTGCGTGGCGCAACACGCTGTTCGCTTGCTTCGTCGCGGTTTAAACGCAGTATGTCAGTATGTCGTGCACATATTGTTCAAGGTCGCGTCAAGGTCGTACTCGAGGTCGCCATCTTACTGCCGGTCAGTTGAGTTAACGAGTTACTGTTCGACCTCGTGTGTCCGGATTTTGATTCAAAATTTAATGCGCCACTGGATGCACACTCTGGTGCATTTAAGCGACGAGCGACGATGCAGCAATTCAACCGAACGAACGAAACTAATTACCTATCACGACCGATACGGGAAACTGACAATCGCCCGCACGGACACCCGCCCGCACGGGCAATCGCCTGTATGAACTATGGCCTGCTACCGCCGGGGAGGACGCAGAATAGGACAATAGCCCCTATATACACACCAAGAACGGAAACGATGTTTGTAAAAAGAAATGTTGAAACGAATTATAAATTTATGGCGTTTATATGACCGACAACTGATGGAACATTTCTAAATGCGGTAATAAATGTACAACGGTACGAATTAAAAGAATTTAATCGTCAAAGTTTTAAGAAACGAGCCCAAATCAGCCACTACTTCATACCGATCACGTGAAACGCGCTGAAAGATGCGCGAAAAATGCTTGTAAATTGGCCCGAAGAATGTGTTTGAACGCAATGTTTCTATCATGTTACTGGATACCGACAAAAACTGTTTTGAATAGCTAAATCGAAATAAAGCAAACGGTGCGAGTGGGCAAATGACAGGCATTAAAGTCTTAATGAGTGTAATTCGCATTCACAGTCGGACATGTGCTTCAAGAGAGTACGTGATGTCCATTGTTAGCGCGTGGTACAAAAGATTTCACTGGTGATCTAGTATAGCTGGTGCCACCATCACGGACCGATCTGAAAGGAATCAACGGACCTTCGTATGTCCGTCTGGCGTCCTCAGATATCATTAGCACGCTGATATACGTCGGCCCACCGACACCTGAGAACTAAGAACTATAAACGCTGGGTTTAGCCGTGCCCTGTCGTGCTGTCATGGCTAATGTCTGTCAGCTGCACATTTCTCGGCATTGCACAAAGAGCGACGTAGCACCAACTGCCTTGATTCACGTTCGCTTCAACGACCAGCTTAACAAATAAATAAATAGCTACAGGTCTACAGGAACCGGATACACCTACGCGCATTAACCGCGTCGTCGTAAATGGTTTAACCATGATTGCACACCGACTCGCAGCGCCAGCGCAGTGACAAAGTGGCAACACTTAGCGCCGGATTTAAACCTTTAAACGCGATTAGGCCCTGATCCGTAAAAAGTAAGGTCTTCACATAAATTTTCTAACATTAATGCACAAAAACTTTTCACGATTTTACTTGACTGTACTTGTACTTGTTCTTGTACTGTACTTGTTCTGCTGCTATAACGAGTGATTTGTGATACCAATTTGTGATACAAATTTCTGAATTTAAGAAATTTATACCAGTCACAAAATATCCCATTGCAGTCCGACATTTTTAGGCCTGTGGTGACTTTTTGTGGAAGCCCTGTTTGACAAAACTTGCTAAACATGCATAAAACCACTTCTTATGGGTTTGCAGGAGAAGATGTTAATCATAACAAAGAGAAAAGGGAAACATATACGTAACTTAGGCGTTTTTACAGCAAAGTCTGTAGCATTTCACAATCATCAGAAGTTTTGAGTTACAGCGATGATGTTTCGTGCGGATGCTGATTATCGGAAGTATTGAAGATGATGCACTTTTTGCAACATTATCGCTGATTCTACCGTCTTACGGCGTTGTTTTATATGAACTAATGGACGCATGTATACAAAAAATAGGGGAAAAACATACAGTCGCAAATTTCATTCGACGAAGACTGCTATAGCGAGAATCCTGTCGGTTATACTCACTGCACTAGATCGTGGCGACGTAGCAGCACTGGCCCTCGTGGACTGGTCTGCTGCGTTTGACACAGTCGGTCACTGCATCTTACTGCGTCGTCTCCGCGAATCGTTTGGTATCCGTGGTACGGCACTGGAGTGGATAGTTTCGTACTTGACCGACCGAAAACAGTGCGTCCGGCTCAGTCTTCGTTGGAAAATATCAAATTCGGGGTATTGCAGGACTCCGTCTTGGGGCCTCTGCTGTTTGTATTATATACAGCAGACCTTGAGCGCGTTCAGTTGAGCATCATCTAGCAAGCCGATTTCCGCTAAGTCTGCTACGGCAATCCGCTAGCTAACTGAACGGTCTGCTCGCTTGCAGCTGCCAGCCCACGTGTTGCTGTAGCAATTTGGTGATTATAAGCCTCTACATTTGCAACTTACCGTATTCATCCAGACTTTTGTATTGTAAATAGATTTATATTGTACAGGGAATATTTCAAATTATGCAGCATAATGAACACAGTATGATGTTAACATAAAATTAATATCACTTTACTTTTTACATGTATTATATTCATATACTTCATAATTTTCACTGCGCACATATTGTATTTAACTGCAGCCATATACTTGGTGAAAAATTAACCTAAAGTTAAATACATTTATTTTTCAATAATGCTTGTTACCAAGTAAACATCTACTCCGCTGACGTCACCATCTTGACTGCTAGCGGCGAAAGCGCCTCTTTGAACAGCTATAGTCGGGGAGCTGACAAGGATTACTATGCACCCCTCTGGGATTAAACCTCATGCATATTTTATTGTACTCCGGGGGCTGAACTTCAGGAAAAATTGTTAACAAGAAAAAATTTGGGATACAGGGTGCATACCAGCCGTTTGTTGCCATGACAACCGAAAACCCTTATCAACAAGCTTAGTGTGCCTATAACAAAGATAATAAATGTCTACGGTGTCCATAGTAACGGTTGCTAAGCAAAACTATAACCACTGATCTTACTTCATATGGTAACTAAAGTTTGGTTGAGGTCTCACGCTTATATCTCTGCTGAATAGGCCGTTGCTATGGAAAATCTCACTCCATAGCAACCATTGCTAAGTGATAAATACACCGTTCGATTTTTTTGTAATTAGTAACATATCAACAGTTTATTATAGCCATAATATTTGACACATTTAGACATTTGTTATCTTTGTGATATGCACACTAAGCTTGTTGCTAAGGGTTTTCGGTTGTCATAGCAACAAACGGCTGGTAAGCACCCTCTATCCCAAATTTTTTTCCTTAACATAATTTTTCTAAGGTTCAGACCCCAGAGTACAATAAAATATGCATGGGGTTCAATCCCAGAGGGAGTGCATGGTAACCCCTGTTAGCTCCCCGACTACTAAGACTGCTCGCGAGTGGATCGCGTAAATAGAGCTAGCAGATTTACTGAACGACACGCTTGCAAGCTGATCGCTAGCGGCTCGCTAGAGGATGCTTAACTGAACGCGACCCTTGTCTCGCTGACCGCTAAATACTGCCTTAACTGTCATTTGTTTGCCGACGATACGCAGTTGTGCGGCTAGTGTCGGCCATGCTACGCCTGTTTACTCCGAGCTAGAATGTCGGACTGTTCGGCGACGTACGAGGATGGATGCGTAGAAGCAGGCTGCAACTGAATGGCGACAAGACAGAGTTTCTTTGGTGCGCTCTTCCACGTCGTTGCCAATACGTTCCGAGTGAAAATGTTCAACTCGGTCCCACCAGGTACAGCGAGTCCAGTCAGCGAGAGACCTTGGCGCGTACATAGACGATGAAAACTCACATCAAAATGTCTTGTTGTTGTGCTACGGTTCACTGAAACAGATACGAACCATTAAGCGGTCTCTGCCAGTAACAACACACTCAACACACTCGTCACAAGCCTCCTACACAGTCGATTGGACTACAACTGCAACGTCGTGTTTGCAGGACTGCCAGCCTTCGACCTCCAACGCCTGCAGTTTGTCCTCAATGCCGCCGTACGACTGGTCACGAACGCATCAAGACGAGACCACATCACACCACTGCTTTGCGAGCGTCAGTGGCTTCCCATCTAGCAACGCATCGACTACAAGCTGTGCGTGATGGTTCATCGCTGTCTGCATGAACGTGCACCATCTTACCTGATGGAGCGCATCACGCCGTCCGCAGCTGCACACAGCCGAGCTAGACTCAGGTCGGCTAAGTCGAGGACCGTGACAGTATCGCGCACACGTTCATTACTCGGAGATCGGGCGTTCGCCGTCGCAACGCCCCGTGCGTGGGACAGTTTGCCGTTTTCCCTTCGTTCAATTGACTCTACTGACGGTTTTAAGAAAAATCTCAAGACACATCTTTTTAATGTCGCTTTTAATCCGTGATATTTTGCTTACTCTGTTTTTACGGTTGTTGTGGTGGCTGTTAAGCGTCCTTGTTGTGTTTTTATTTCACCTACGGCGCCCTAAACTTAATATTATTAATTGAGAAGCGGACAGGTCGCTACTCTCTCTGTCCGCTTGATCTTTGCCATAGTATCGGCCTGCGGCCTTCATTTTCGGCCCTTTGGGCCTCAACTCGGCCTGCGGTCTCGATCTCGCCATGCGGTTTCTGTTTTTGGTCATTCGGGCCTCAACTCGATCCAAATTTCTCAGCAGCATAATGGGCTCTCCAGCATGCGCTGCAGCACTGATGATGCGTCACCATGGTGACGACGTCTGTATGACGTCACAGCCAATCGCTGCGCACAGCTCTGCTGCGGCCTAAGAGACGTAGCTGCAAAATTTTAGAAAAAGTGAAATTTTTTTCAAACGGACGACCCCTTAGCGACATCAAACGTAGCGTATATCCCGGCCATGTACGACACGGATCTGCGTGCAAAATTTCGCGGCCGTACGTCGTGCTGTTTAGAAGTTATTGGCGGTCGCAACTCTCAAATATAGTATAGATTGATTAATTGATTGATTGACACTCGAACAGTACTCTTATTGCACGCTCATCATGTGCACAAGTATAGTCCATTACAATTGAAATCCTGCAACATTTAATACTTGTAGCAAATAGACTCTGTAGATATATGCACATCAGAGATGAAATAAACGTTAGCTAGCTGTCTGTGCAGGTCATTATGTCACATTTTAAAACTTTTACAATTACAAATGTGAACGACACTTTTCCAGAAAAGTTTTTTTGCTTCAAAATTGAGCAATTTAAGGGTGATGCATAATGTTACTTACCCAAAATCATAAGAATTAAGAGAATATACTATTTAAGTTAGATATGGAAAAAAGTTGGACTGAGGCTTTTGTTTGTCTTCTGTGCCTGCGCATGCAAATGTTTTTGTGTGGTGAAAGTTTGTGTCAAACAAGAACGCGGCATTCGCTATTTTCTACGAAAGATTCGAGTTCTTCGCTGTCAGTGTGCCCCAGTCACGAAAGAAGTCACACGGTCTGACAGATGCTAATTTTGTGTTGCTTGCTAATGACACAAAAAAACACGTTAAGGTACTGGTGCGGCGGCGCCTGTGCAAATGAATTTGTTCAGTGGTGGTCTGACAACTATTATTGGCTAACGGCTACATAATACATGCAGAACATCAACAGCGACGCGTTGCTACGAACAGATCTTATCGAGTACACCGATACAACGCTAAATACTTCTGGATTTTACGGCAACAACAAGCTGCTTGTTAAGAGATAGACGCTGAAAAATGTATTTTCGTTTAGACCTATCTATCTTTTCTCCATAGTGCTCACTTAGTTAAGACTTAACGGTTCGTCCTAATTATGGTAACTCCACTAATATTCGTACGATGATATTTATGCAGTTGCTTATATCTCGTTATCGCTGTAAGACTTATGACATTATGTTCCTAACGGTATCGGCACGCCATTTCGAAGAGCCGCCACGGTTAGGAATAGGATTAGAAACATAGGTTAGGGTTAATGTCAATGTTAGAGTTAGTGTAGCGTTCAATAAGTACGGTTTTATTGTCATCTAAAACAGGCTTTTGGCGGCCCGTTGGAATAACGGACCCAATTATTGTTCTTAACACGTACTTAAAGTTTACAACGTACATATTATAGTACACTGTGGGGCATAAAAACACACTTAAATTTTTTTCATCATAGCTTGAAGAAAAGTTATCTAATTTTAATTAGTTTTAGTACGCATATTCCTGATACAACTGGCCATCAAATGACTGTTCAATTTCACACTTCACTTAGGGCCTACTGTCTGTTTCTGCACCACCCTGGGGGAAAACGAAAAAATATTGCATTTTAACCACCTGTGTTATTCTTAATCCAAAAAAACACAGAACACACATTTTGTCTACATTTTTATTATTTTAGCTGATAGTTTGTTTATCTTATTGTTTATTTTTAACTGCCTATAAAAATGTTTGAAATGTTGGCCCATGAACATGGGCTCGGCTCGGAGACACTTTCTCCATTTGTTGATAGCAACGTCGATAACATTCTGCTCCAGATCAATTCGGACTTCACCCATTGTTTTTTTTACATTCATTAATATTCCTGAATGTTAGGCCTATTTAATATACGTGCTGCTGCACAACAGTCAAATTTTGTAACTGATTGGCTGTTGGTGGCCACATATCCGGAAAGATAAAATTTTATAGCTTTTTTTGTTGATTTTAATGCATATTTTGTCTGTTTTGTTTTTACCAAGTAGTGCAGAAGCAGATGTTGGGCGATGAGAGAAACTGAACGACCATTTGATGGCCAGTTGTGTCGTGAATATGTGTATCAAAAATTATTAAGATTGGATAACCTTTCTTTAAGTTATGGTAAAAAAATTTTGGTGTTTTTATGCCCCACAGTTTATGTCCGTTGGGCGATTGCATTGGGACCCTGTGAATTCTAATTTTAATTCTAATTTTTAGTTATACTGTTTTCCGTAGCTTTCGGAGTATGGCATTTGCCGCAGTTTAAGAGCCGAAAAATGTCGTAACCTTTTATCGGACGTCGACGATCCTCCTTGGTGCAAATTGAGATCGAATCCAACTACCACAGTTGATGTTGTTCAGCTAGCCTCATTGATGGTGTTCTTGGTGGTGACGCGAGCCTACTGTGTAATCCAGCGGCTGAGAATGTCACCGGGCTTTCTCTAATGATGTGCTTGCCATGAGCGGAATCGCCAAGTCTCTGAGGTTCGCAGAATGTCAAGCGTAGATGACCCGACACTCGTTGCTCATCCAATCAGACATCACTCGGTGATGGAACGCATATTTCCACTGAGAATTGTTACGATGTATCTTCGGTTGTTTACAAAAATCGGATAATGAATAACATATCAAAAAACTTTAAATTTATGCGAATCTGAATCGTTGTCCAAACTGCCACGACTGATCGACTGTTATCCGTTGTCGTTGTCGTTTTCACCTGCTTTTTGCGATGAACACCGAAATGGTGAAATATTGGCGTATAATTTAATGGCTTTGATTTTCCGCAAAAGCTTATTGATTTAAATTTAATTCTACCATTATAAACATTTTTCTTGAACATATCGCTAAAGTACATTTATAACTTTTTGAATGAATGCGCCCACGCACATACACACGCACGAATACGAAAACATGACTTTCTGGGCAGATGTAATAAGCTCTGTTAGCATGATCTGCCAGTTCATCGCAGTCTCTGCTGAAGTTATTCAGCTTGGTCGATCTCTGTGCATAACAAGCAGACAGGTCCAATTAAACCGCAATTAACGCATGGTTTGCTCCGGCCGAATTCATTTGACGTCTGACCATCATCGATCGCTATTAATCGTCCTTCGCAAAAATGACCGCCAACGGCGACACAGTCGCTCGTGAACTTACAACAAATCAACTGAGATGTAGCAAGATATATGTTTTAAAATCCGGCCAGCACCAATAGACCAAAATGTAAGCCTAAATTCACGCAGTGTGTGAAGTCAAAAAAAAATGCGCGGCTCAAATTTACTTGCAGCGAGACGCGTGTCTTACAATAAGAAAAAATTCACTGACCATTGTTACAGCAACCGTACACAAATAGCCTACAGGCAGTACGTAAATCATAGATTTAATTAAATTTGCTAGGCGGCGTCACCAATGTCGCTGGCTATCGTTGGCGTTATGCGTAGTGCAGTACAATTAGCGGTAATATTAGACTTCGGGTGTAAGGTTTAAGATTAGGGTTAGTTTTAGGGTTGGCGTATTTCAGAAAATTATGCGACGATAAGGCACACCCAAACAAAGCGTGTAGGGTAACATTGGTCATAAATTCGAGACTGCTTGAGCGCTAAGCTTGCCGACTAGCGCTACTCATGATTTCCTAGTTTCTAGGGTTGGTACTGCCGGTTGGTAGGTTGCCGTGAGCCGTGAGGGCATTTTTGTCATACCGCCGCAGACATACGGTTGTTTTGTTAGTTTTGTATGGCAGTTTGCTATTTTGGTTACGAGAGTCCCGCAACATGACAGTCTAAAAGGGTGATTATGTAGCGTACAAGAAAGCCGAAAGGCCGGAAAGGTAGTCCAACAGATGCAGCTTGTTTGCGTTGAAATATAATACACCGTGGTCCATAAAAAGTGCCACTTTTAATTTTTGAATAGCAGCATGCAGCCGTGTAGATAATTTGTAGTATATATAACATACAGTAGAATACAGTAGACACAAAAAATAGCTACGCTTTATACTAGCGTAGTGTAAAGTGTAGCTAAGATGTCGTAGTTATTTCTCTCGATAAATTACTAGTACATATTATTATTGCACAGAATGATTAAATCGTTCTTTTCTACAAATTTCAATACGAAGAAATTAAAAGAACAATTTCGCAACGCCGAGAACACATCCTATAAGCGGCAACAAAAACTGAAGTGGTCAGGGGTAAATTGTTTACCGCCACATTCACTATGGTACAGAAGCGAGTATAAGACGGCAGTAATCAACGATGCGACTGGAGAAATCTTCTTAATCATCTTATCGCGTCAAATCATTTCCTATACGAATATCCACGCTAATGGCGTTCGCTTGTTAGCCTTTCTGCGGCTACGCCACCTACGCGTTGATGTAAACACTGTAAACACTTATTTTTTTCACACGTTTTTGCATTCCATTTGCCTTATCACTGAGCAGTTTAATTGCTATCTTATTTTCACAGTTTGTTTGATAAACAAATAAGTCACATTGAGTTTATACGTCCGTTTTTGAAGAGCGTTGGTAATCTGTTTACTAAATACTAAATATTGCCAGCTCGTCATAATTCAACACAAAACGTTTTTTTTTTATCAAATTTGCTATATGTGATTGTATATAAAATAGAGTCTGTGCTTAAATAATAAACGGTTAAACGGTGTTTGTGTGAAATTTACGAAGCGTTTGGAACTTTCTGTCCTTGAGGTCGGTATTATGGTGACTTGACAATAGAAGGTCATTGTCACCGCTATTTATAACGTTTTATGTACATGAATTTTGAAATATAAATGCAATAACTGGAATAAACATATTGGCACGCTGGTAATGAGCGACAGCGAATAAAGTGTCTATTTTAGCAAACAAAATACATATGCTAAGAACAGCTGTAAAAATGGCGCCAAAATCGGCAAAAAAGCACAGTTTATCGGGTGCCGATTTGTTATATTTATAACTTTATACAGGGTGCGCCAAAAAATTTTACCCCCCTATGATTCGGTGGGAAGAGTCGACTCAACTTTGTCCAAGAGAAGGCAAAGGTCAATGCGGCATATTACGTCGGAAGTCTGCTGCCAATGCTCGTTGACGACTGCAAACGGTTGCTTCCATTTGGATTCGTATTTCAGCAAGACGGCGCTCCTGCGCACACGGC
>Ga0209671_1002170_pt1 | contig 17623 bp, 9 predicted proteins | sample WorMetHERISLAND2_2_FD_187401 | JGI IMG/M metagenome (GOLD analysis project Ga0209671, IMG submission 187401) | Marine gutless worms symbiont microbial communities from Max Planck institute for Marine Microbiology, Germany - Olavius geniculatus... | ecosystem: Host-associated > Annelida >...
CGAATAATGTGAAAACGGTTGCAGATAGGTGCATACATGCTGCTTATCATAACAAGCACTGGTGACAGGCTTTTTGGATTTATTAACATCGATGACCTTGAATAACCTTGAACTCCTCAAAAAGAGGTTATTAGTGAATTTTTCGCAATTTTTGGATGCAGCGCACATTTCAACACTGAATTGCGACGAAATGGCTGGCGATAGACCAAGACAATATGCGTATGAAATTTTCAGCATTCAACGTAGATTTTAGCAGTTCAAGTCCCGGCCCCCCAGGTTCAAGGAGGCCAGCGCAGGCGGACGTCAAAGACAGCTACCCTCCTAAAAAGTGGTTATTTTATCGCAATTATCTCGTGTAGCGTGAACACGGTTGCAGATAGGCACAAACATGCTGCTTATCATAACAAGCACTGGTGACAGGTTTTTTAAAATTTATCAACATCGATGACCTTGAATGACCTTGAACACTAAAAATATTGATTTAACGTGATTTTTTGGCGATTTTTGGCTGCAAAAGAGTGAATTACGACGAAATGGATGGAGATAGACTACGATTACCTGCGAACAGGAACTGCTATAGGCTTTCGCGCGTCTCGTGAGCTTTGCTCAAATTACTTGTCTGTTTTTATGTAAACAAAAGTACAGATGACAGTATAGCAAGATTTTACATCACGGTCCATTGCTATCACTAATAAGCTTATACTATGATCAGTCGATCATTGATGACGCTATCAGCCAGTGGCGTGGCGTCTCTAAATCATTGTTTGCGGGGCACACTTTGGAAATAAATTTAAATTATTTGGAAATAGCTGTTATACAAACATAATTCTGCTAAATTGACCACATTTAGTGTATCATGTGCTTAATTAAGTCGTCATAATTATACTGGCCAGTTTTTGCAACAGTGGTCCGTCATTTTCAGGTCGCGCAAATTCAGCGCCTCCTCTGCAGCCACCGCAGCAGCAGCAACTGACGCTCTTTTCTCAGTTCACTCCGTAAACAACGGACGTCCATTGCTACCGGCTGCTGGCGTCAAAATCGTCCTCAAAGCAGCAAAGCAGCGATTTATCATCTTCGTCGTCGTTCTCATCATCGTCATAAAGACTATTATTATTGCGACACATACTTTTTGGTTTTTTGCCTGAAATGAATTTCTGGATGAAAGGATGTATAGACCCTATAGATGGATGCAGCTTAGCTTTGGGTTTGCTTAGTTGACTTTTAATTTACCTTTTGCGCATATTGGAGGCATTTTTGGCAATAGCTTGGGTTTAGCTTCTTGGGTCGCATCTTGCCCCTGCATTTTTTCAGCTCTGAAAACATGCATCATGGATCATATTACACACCCTACGGTGTAAATGTCCACCACAGCCTAAAGGTATATAAAAATACACCCCTAACTAACGGTGCACAATTACACCTTAGGTAAAAGTGCAAATGTACACCAAAAGCGTGTAACTAAGCACCCATAAACGTCGGGTGCAAAATTGCACCCTTATCAAAGCACCATTAAAAAGGTGCATGCTTTTTCCTTTTACTTCCTTTTCTCCTTTTTTTCGTTTTTCTCCAAGCTTTTTTGTCCCTCAAGCTGTGGGGGCTAGTGAGCACTGCAATAAGTAAAATGTTTCGGTGGGTAGAAACGGAACCAAGGTTCGTTTTTCGTCCAAACAAGAAGCAGACGTCAATTATTAGTTCACTGGTTCTGCATGCTAACCTAACACTGACCTCGATTTCTGCAGTAATTCCGACATTACGCTTATTATGCGCTTTAGCCTAAATAAAATTGATGAACGCTGAAAAGCCCGTCCATTACCTAAAGTCAAGGGCGCTGAATTGTACGATTCAATTAAAAATAAATAACAATGGCTGGAAAATGCATTAGGCTACAAGGAAAATGACGAACCTTAAAGGTTACAAACAACGTCACGTTTTGAAGAATATGCCTAGCTGTATATACTAGTTAATGAAAAGAAAAGCAATCTGCAGAACAACGCCCGCATAACGACACGCATCGACAAGATTGACAACAAGTGTATTTACGACTGCAGTTTCTCAAGCCATTAGCCACAGTCCGGGCGTGCACTCAGACCGAGGCATTTGAATTTGGGAGTAGCTCTTGTTTCCTGTGGACTTTCTTGTTTCTGTTACAGTTGTGCAGAAGTTATCTCTGACATGCCAAATGGCTGCCCGATCTGCAGAACACCGATCGAGCCCATTCTGCGTGTATTTTGTGTGGATGAACCATAAACTCGGAACTTTTCATATGACGTTACAAACATAACAGTCTGACACCTTTATACACTAATATATCCACGTACTTTAGTTATGATACCGATTATTCAGTTTGTGCGCAGTTTTGGAATTGAAGCAAGCATATTTTCTTAGGCTTATATAAGGCCTATGCAAAAAAATTGTAGAGATATAATTTAACACAGAAATGTAATATAACACATTATTCTAAATAATAACCCAATCTTGCATGTAATGTCAAAAAAATGTTGCTACTGTGTTTTCATCACTTTCTAACAAAATATGTATACTTTTGTGTTTAAATTATTTTTCTAAACCTTTCCATCAATCACTGGTCAAGATTTATCATTGCGTTATATCGATCATGAAACTGACAATACACCTTTTCCCTTTTGTTTTATACCCTTGACCAATAATTACACCCCTCTTACACCTTTATTTTAAATACACCCTGAGGTGTTGTTCAGCACTCCAGGGTGGTTAATTTACACTTCCCTTACACTTTATTGACTTCACAGTGTAAGTAAGTAAGTAAGTAAGTATGTGAATATTTAAAGTGCACAATGTCAGCCAGTGACCGAATCTGAGGCACTTGGCTGAGCCGCTAGGGGGAGCAGTAGGCCTGCTGGAAGCAGTGTATAGAGCTTGGTGTATGGTAACATGGTTGACCGCGTCATGGAAGTTATTCGACATCGAGCTGGGTTAACACTGAGATGAATGACCGTAAATCTTCTGCTGCTTCTTCGTCTTTTTTGATCCTGCCTGAGATAACTCGTGATATCAACACTGACAACTCATTGCGGATAAAATCGACGTTGAAATCGTCGCAAATCATTTTCGGCGCTAAATGCCAATCTATGGAACGAACTTCTGCCTTATGCATTATGCCTTTGCATTATGTCACTGTCGGTCTTCAGACAGCGTCTCAAAACTTTGATAATATCCAGATCTATTTGATGACACTTTACAGCACTGACGAAGTTCTAGAAATAGGCCACTATAAAGTATAAACCCTTTATGACGATAATGATGATGATGACGACGACGACGACGTCAGTTGAACAACGCATTATAGAGCGAGAGGCTATTGCGTTGTCGGCCATTCCGTCTTTCGAAACACTTTGCTTGGTATTTGCTGTAGGCTCCTAAGCTATAGTGTTTTCGTTGCAATTGCATGCGTTCTGAAAAATACAATAAACGAGTGAAAGCTATGATGATGATGATGACATTTTGTGTGAGGACAACTTTGTAGTTTACGCTTAACTGGCTATTATTAATGCGGAAGAAAAGTGACAGAGATCGGCAGGTTCAATGAGGCCTGCTGTCTGGAGCACCACTGACAGGTCACGTGCAGGGTAGACGAGAGATGCGGCCCCGGGCCCGCACACATCGGAAGATAAATCAGGTTAGCGACGATGCTAAACCTGCCTGACGCTGAATGCGGCGCCCGGCTGCTGAGACTGACTGCAGGGAGTGCCGTGTGGTCAGTAGTGGTCAGTCTGCTAATGGGGCATGTGCTGCCATGACCAGCCGGCCATAACTGACCACTGAGCGAGCATTGATAGCTAGTGCATCAGACGTCGGTTGTGGAATCGATTAATTGCGATCCACTATCAGCCGCAGCGTCAGCTGAGTGGTCGGTAACCAGCGGCGTCGTCGACAGGGGCGGATTTAGGCATGTTCAGCAAATTGTTTGGTTGAACAGAGGCCCCCAGGCTCTCGGACGCCAGATAATGTCGAACAACAGCGCGACATTTTTCTGGCTTTTGTCAATGTAGGGCCTTTATATGGCGTGTTGCGACATTTACAAGTTTACTTGGCACAACACAGCACGACATTCTGTGGCTTATATAAAACTTCCAAATTCAGGAAGCCGTATGTCATACTCTCAAATAAGAGGCAACGGCACCATAACTGCGTCCAGCTGCAACGCGGAATTTGCGGCAAGTTTTTGTAAATTAATACAAGAAAATTTGTGTAAAGTTTTACCGAACAAGGTTCAATCCAATTTAATCAGACCCTGTTCGTGGGCTAAAAATAGGGAAAGGCGGCAGAAAAAATTCACTTTTCGGAAATGCAGCTGCATATTTCCGACAGAAGAGAATCTGCTGAAAATTTTAATTTTGGCTTTAATTTTTGAGAAAATGGTGGATTTGGTGTCGGTGCGGACTGCGGATCGCATTGCATGCATACATGCGTACGGATGCCTCAGTGATCAGCGCCCGTGAGTTGTCTGTCTCTGGCAGCGTCAGTTGGATCGTGTGCAAGCTTCTAGTCTGACCGACGCAGCCAGTGAGCCGCGACTACTACCACTAGGACTACATTCAGCGGCGTCGTATGTTAAAAAGCCATGGGGGCAAAACGTTGCAGTTTTACGACAGACAGCTGAGAATTTCCGACAGACGATGAGATGGGTGCTCAAAATTTTACTTTCGCCCGAATTTCTCTGAAAATGAGGATTTCCACCTCGATTTTTGTATTTTTGACAGGAACTTCGTTTCCAAGAAGAAACTTCTTTCTCCGACAAAACTCCTAAAATTTTGGGAGATATAGCCCACTCCCTCTGATCGCTGCCACGAGGCAACTGAGCCAGGAAGTGTGACGCCAAGCGCTAACTGGCACTGGCTTGCATGACTGTACGCACGCACGCGCGCGAGGAGACACAATGCTCATAAATCACACGACACAACAACAGCACTGCTGCTGCTCGTTAATTGCACCCGACCGACCGTGAGCCCGCCGCGGCACTTCACTGATTTCAACACCGTTCATCAACGACACCACACTCATGTCAGTGTCACTCGCCGTCTAAATACGCATATATCCTATGTTTGAAAATCATTATCCACCACAATATGGCAGAAAAACGAAACAAGAGAAAAAGATAACTTAACCGAATTTTAACTAATAGCGAGCTATGAATGTCATGGTTCTTTTCTCGATTACAACGTTAAACGGTGATGTTTCAAAAGTTCGTTAATCTTGCCAACATAACCTAGTGCTGATTAACGGGGCGTTTCATTACGATTTGCGCGACATCAACTTCAGAATTCAATAACACAGTTAATACTTAAGATTATAAAATTATAACAAGTTGATGGCTTGCATTTTATGAATCACTCGTTTAAGTAACGGATAACGACGGTCGTTATCTAGTGAAACTTACATTTAAATGTCGATGCTGTCATCGGGGCATATTAGTGATGTTTAACTGAGCGAATTTGTCGTCGGCCGGTCGGCCGGCCAATGATGAACTAACTGTCGCTAAAGTCAGCGACGTGTCAGTTGGGTCCATCCCGGTATTGCTGTGAGTCAAAAATGGCGCCGACCTAAGCCAGGCAATAACTGCCCGACCGGGCCGATACGATATCGAACTGATCCCTGTCCGCTAGCATCCATCTTGTTTGGCCGGGCCGTAGCGTGCTCGGCCACAATCGACGTCGTTCGACGCTTGCCGGGAATTAGCTGGATCGCAGCGCCCGCGCGCTACGTGATACCCGTATGCCGGCGTACGCAGACCGTCGACCACGCTCGCCAGTAGCGATAATAAAGGTTTTCGCGGCGGCGGCGGCGTCGAAAGCGTCGAATTTGGTTCGATAGCGCGCGAGCGGTCGAGGAGGGGCTCTGCACGGTACTTAATCTAAATCTCGTCGGAGATTTTCTCGCTAGTCGAGCGGGTTGATGATCGATGAGCAATACGGCAATTGTCCGAGTGCCGGCCGGTCGGCCTGTCTGGCTGGCTGCTTTATTGAGCCTCAAATACCCGCCCCGGCGGCCCGACTGGGCGAAGTCTCGGGGTGTCGCGTAACAAATGTCCGGCACCTGATCTATGACCGTACCGGATGATATTTCAGCCAGTCTGTCCGTACGTACGCGATCCGTCTGTCCGTCTATGTGTCTTCCAGTTCTCCCAACTGACTGCCTGTTTCTGCCTTTGTTTGTGGTGTTCACTTCCAGCACACTCGCGATGCCACCTTACGCTATTAATTATACACACTTAAAGGTGTGAATTAGCGGCAATATCGTTCACAGGCGTGGGTTCGACTAAACCTATAGCCTCTAGTCGCCATGTGTCCAAAAACTTTCACCAAACGTGACGTTATTTAACAGCGATTGCAGGAGGTTGAATCCGCCGCTGACTGAACTGAATTTCGACGATATTTCACGCATTTAAGTATTTCCGGTTTGTGCTTTGCTTGGCCATGTTTTTATTTCCGGAGCTCGTTGTACATCAAGTCATCAAATGATCAACAACTCCAGATTTACCATTAGATCAGGAACTCTGATGTTCCTTCGTAGTTTAGAGAGATATTACCATTTCCGGTCTCCGCTCCTAAGAAGCCTAATTTTATGTGCAGTCAAAAAAATAATTGGAGCCTTGGAGGCTTAGTTATACGGTGCGGTTAAAATTTTCAGCATCGTTTCACTTTAATCAGTTTAAGGGTGCAAGTTACGACACTCCCCCAACCCATCCCGTTAGTTTGACCAGTGCTATTGGCGACTCGTATCATTCATTTCACAAAATTTGCTCAGTTTGCTGCACGAAGAACGGATGGTGGCGTCGCCAGCTTTACTAACTTACTACTGACAATATCCGATGTATACCTATCATCAACGATGTGATGCTTGTATTTTGTACACATTTCACCTTCCGGAAACTCACGAAACGGCTCAATTAACTCTGGACCGGATTTTTTAACGACGCAAAACAAGCTGGTATAACCTCACAAGCAAAACAAGGGGGTTATTTGAGACCTGAAGACACATGTCTTCCCTGGTCAGAAGCCCCACGCTGGAACCCGTGCAGACATAAGTCTCATGATAATGGGCATTTAGAACGACGACAGAAACTGAGCACGCAATGTTTTGAGACTTAAAGTACAGGTGCCAGGAGTAAAACGCGCGTTTTGTTTTGATACTACGTCGCATGTGTACGCTAGGAAATGATATTACACGATTCGCTGCGAAGAAGACTGCAGCCCGACTGTCCGAGGCTAAAAAGACGAGCGCTGGGAACTGCAGGACTAGAGGGACGTTAGGCTGTGGTCGGGACTCGGGATAGCGTAACGATGAGGAATTAGACTCGAGTAGTGACCCCTAGCGACTGAGGCCGACATCACACAGCTGGCACACACCGCGCGATGTGCGCCTACAATTAAGCTGCTAACGTCATTGCCGAGTGCCGAGAAGCATTGCTGCTATGGCCAGTCCTTCGTTGGTGCTCAGCTGTCTGGTTGGCTTTGATGGCTGGACCAGGCAACTAGCGCCTAAGGCGCTCATCCGACAACTATTACGTCAATCTAAGCAATTATCTGCGGCCGTCGGTCGTGTTTCGTCCAGAGGGTATGGGTATGGCAGCGCGTTGCAGTGGACCAGCCTGGATGGAGGATAATCACATTGTCACCGGTCAAACTTGCGTCTTCTCCGTTTTCGTCGGTCTCCCTCTCTCCAGTTTCACGTTTTCTTTGCTCCGCAGTACAGTTAGTGGCATCGTGGCACGAGCGAGCTCAGGGAGGGAGCAATTGCCGTTTTGAATTATATCTTATCGGAAACTTTTTTCCCAAAATACAAAACTTGGAGCAGCTAAAATTCCCCGATTTGGAAAAATTGAATGCAAAAGTGTAATTTTGAGCAATCATGCATGGTCGCTTCTGCTTGCAGCTGCCTGTCGCAAAATTGCAATTTTCTGTTCCCCTACTTTCGTAAGCCACGACGCCGCAGACCGCATTCACTGCTTGCTAGGGGAAAATTGAAATGACATCGAATTTCAACGACAAGTTCACGCAGCTGTCGCAGACACACCGCGCGATGCTTCGTACTATTTGTGTGTAGTCGTACTTACTCGTAAGAAAACGAACGCAATAAGTTGTCGGACGTTACAGCTGTTGCTAATTTGCTGCTGAGAATATTTGTGTGGGATCACGGCTTGTGCGATAGCAACAAGCTGTTGTATAAGCGATATGCCCAATTAAGTCTAAGTGAAGGCCAAAATTTCGACCCCCACAGTTCCCACATTTTCAACCGATTTTAATGAAACTCAAAAGCAAGAAAGATATCCGAGATACGACCGCACATGCAAAATTTGGTTGATGCGGGATGACGGAAAGGGGGTCTGCCTAGGGAAAGCATTTTCCGTTACTTTTTGTGTTCGATCTTTTTTGGCATTCTTGCTCACGCCTACAAGTCACACCGAAGACCAATCACGACCGTTTATGGCTCAAAACGCGTGTTTCCGCGTAAGGTAGGGTCATTTGGGGGTCTCAATGATAAAAAAATAATGTTTGGGTAGGTCAAAACTCCCCAAAAACATGATTTTGGGGGGTCTGAATAGATATTTTAAGCCAAGTTCGCAAGATTTTCGAATTGCGATATCTCCAAAAGTACTGTACGCACTCGATCAACACGAAATTTCAATGGGAATTTCAGGTGCACAAATGGACTTCATAATTCAGATTATAATTCAAGATGGCGGCGGCCGCCATCTTGGATTTTTGCACAAGCAGCAATAACTCAGCCGCGATTGAGGTAGATGAATGAAATTTTGCACTAATGTAGACGGCTGTTACCGGAAATAGACCGTTTGACCAAAGTAGGCAAAAATAATAAATTCAAGATGGCGGCGACCGCCATTTTGAATTTCATCTATCGCTCATAGCTCGTTTACTCTTGCACGTATTTGCACGAAATTTGGCATGTGTATTACGTTGGAGGTCCTACATGCTGGTATACCAAAATATTAAACAAAAATAAAATCCAAGATGGCGGCGGCCGCCATCTTGGATTTTTGCACACACAGCAATAATTCAGCCGCCGATTGACATAGATTAATAAATTTGCAATAATATCGTCGGCTGCTACCAGAAGTAGATCGTGTGACTAAAATCGACAAAAAATAAATTTAAGATGGCGGCGGCCGCCATTATGAATTCTGTTTGTCGCTCATAACTTAGTTGCTATTGCACGTACTTGCACGAAATTTTACATGCGAGCTAAATTTGACGTTCTACATATAGATATGCCATAAAATCGAACAAAAATGAAATTTAACATGGGACGGTTACCACTTTTACGCGCGAAAGCAGCTACTGCTTTCAGAGCGTCTTAGCCATCGCAATTCTGTCCGTCTGTCCGTCTGTCTGTCCGTCTGTCACACTGGTGGATCAGTCAAAAGCGGCACAAGCTAGAATCACCAAATTTTCACCGTCGGCTGCCTGGAAGACCCTAGTTTCAGGAACCGTAAAGCTTTTCCATAAATTCAAAGAAGGTCACCCTGAACGAGGGCGCTAAATGACAGCGGGTGGGCAGAATTTGCGATTTTTGGCCAATAAGTCGCTGTATCTCAGTAACAGTGCGAGATAGGGCCTAGGTTACTATCAGTCACTAAGAGGAAGTCGTACACTGGCTTTTGATTGACCTTGAATGACCTTGAATGACGCTGAACGCCAAAATAGGGGGTTGTATAAATTTTTATGACGATTTCGGGTTGCGACACAAATCTAAATCATTTTCAAGGTGGCGCCACGGAACTATCGTTATGTGATCCAGATAGCGAATTTGGTATTTGTATGATAACTTAACGTGAACACCGTAATTTTGAGCTAAACTTCTGAACCGGAACTGCTATAGGCTTTCGCGCGTCTCGTGAGCATTAGCTCGAATTTCTTGTGTATTTTAACACAAAGCATAACAAATCAGCTGCTGACTGAAAAAGGTTCATAAAATTTTGCAGGAATGTGATTAGTTGCTACTGGAAATAAATAATGTGATCAGAATCGAGAAAAGTAGTAAATTCAAGATGGCGGTAGTCACCATTTTAAATGTCGTTCATCATTTATAACTGCTTTTTCATTCATCTGCATGAAATTTGGTATGTAGACTAAATTTGCGGTCCCACATACAGTCTTGCCATTATGTTAAACAAATAACAACATCCAAGATGCATGAAGTAGTAGTAGTAGTAGTTGTTGTTGTTGTTGTGTACAAAGTAACTGTTCAGTGACCTTTCGAACTATAATAAAACCGCAAATATTATATATAAAACACTGTAATCAATTCATTTAATGTTGTATAAGCGCTGATGTAAAACGGGAAAAATCAAAAAGTATAAGCACGAACATTATGCATTAGCTTAGACATTATATCTGGCTATACTGAGAACAGATTAAATGTCTAAGCTATTACATTAGTTCGTGCTTATACTTTTTGATTTTTGCCGTTTTACATCAGCGCTTATGAAAATGAATAGCTTGCAATTTTTTATATATAATAATTTTAATGTATCAGCATTTGATACAGATATGACACAAAAATACTTGGCAGGCCTATAACTTTCATAGGACCGCTCTGTATATCAATCGAAGTGAAACACTAACGTTAACTTTGGCATTGTATTGGAGGTCAATTCAAGGACCACGAACCCGATTCACAAAACATTTCAAGGAAATTTGAAAACAGTTCTCACACTCAAGTTCATCTTAAAACAATGATCTTGTATGGTTTAACGTAGGCTGAAGCGTTAAGAGCAGCCAGACAGCAGCTGGACCGACGCAACGCAGCAGTTTGTTGTCAGTTGCCGCTCTGATCTTGAAGAGACGTGCGGTGCTCGCAGTACTTTGTGAACGACTGTGTTGATATCAGTTTTATTCTTAATTACCTCACGGCCCGTCATCTCTCTCTAGCTAAGCAAGTTTGAGTATAGGTTAAGACCATCTAACCAATTCCTTACAACCTAGTTCACAGAACACTTATATCTTAAAGACAAATCTTAGGACAGTGACTGTAAACCTGACCCAAGGATTATGATCCTTAATTATTGTATCAGATTTACAGTCAGTTATGATCCCCGAGTCCCAGTATCTTTGTATATAGCAGATCCGATTCGCAGTGTGGATGGTAGGCTTTGTAGGTTAGGCTACAAACGGGCGGGCGCTAACGTTGTTGTGTGCGGTAGTTAGGGACACGGCGGATTCGCGCGTCATCGAGTCTGAGTTGATTATCCTCCGCAGCCCGGCATCACTTCAAAGCGTCCAGTTGATCCGCCGTCCTCAGATGATCCACTGAGCCTCAACCGCTTCACTCCCTGCTGCTTCTGCTGCTGCTGCGGCATCTCCAGCTCTCTCTATCATCAATTCATTCATGTCTAATTCTACAAATGCCCCCAAGACTTGCCGCGCATCCTATCCGGATATCCGGATTCCGCACACAACGCCATGCACGTTACAGCAAGTTATTCTACGGTCGCTCTTGTATGCCGCTTTCCAGCACAATGTCTGCATTGGTATAACGATCCGATAACTCTATCGATCGAACTTCCCATTGGACGGAACCAGGATTAATTAACGTTTTATTAAAAATAGCCAAAAAAGTGACAGTTAGATGCGATTTTTAAAACTAGAAATGCACAATAGGCCTAATGCGTTTGCGGATAGCTTCGCCCCGGACCCCCCTAGGAAAGTTTTATAGAGCGCTGCTCATGACATACTCGATCTGTAGCTGGATTAACGAATTAACAAATAGAGTCGAACCCTCTCCTTGCAAAAGTCCGACTATGCGCCTGAAATTAACTAGACCATTATACAGGACTATACAACTGTGTACTGTATTTTAATTGTATACAGTATTTTTACGCCCGATAGCAGAATGCTTCGCGCGTTTTAGCCATCGTTTAGGCGTCTGTCCGCGGTGTGTTTGTCTGTCACACGTCCCTTGAGCCTTATCAAAACGGTGCAAGCTAGGATCACGAAATCTTTACTGTGGGCTGCCGCAAGGACTCTAGTTTTTAGCGACAAAATTTCGTGCCCCTGGGTGCGGGAGTTTTCTTCTAACGAGAACGTCAAAAAGGGGTACCCCTAAAAACGTTATTTTGCCACTATTGGCTCGTCTATTTGAATAAGGTTGCAGATACGTACAGACATGTGCATAACAAGGACTGATGGCAGGCTTTTTAGATTTATCAACATCGATGAGCTTGAAGTTTTGAACGACCCTAAACCTCCCCTCCACCCCAAAGCGGGGTAGTGGATTTTTCGTAATTTTTGGTTGCAGCGCACATTTCAACAGTGAATTGCGACGAAATGCTTGAAGATAGACCAAGACAACCTGCATATGAAAGTTTCAGCATTAAACGCAGATTTTAGCAGTCCAAGTGCTGACCCCCTAGGTTCAAGGATACCTTTCGCACGCAAAAATCAAAGAGGGGTATCCCTCTAAAAGTGGTTATTATACTGATATTGACTCGTCTGGCATGAAAACAGTTGCAGATAGGCACAGACATCTCGCTTATCATAACAAGCACTATAGTGACGAGCTTCTTGGGGGTGTCAACATCGGTGCGTATATGACGTTGTATGACCTTAAACCCATAAAATAGAAGTTTTTAGTGAATTTTTCGCGATTTTGGTCTGCGGCGCACATTTTAAGAGTGAATTGCGCCGATATGGCTGAAAATAGACCTAGACAGCCTGCGTATGAAATTTTTAGCATAGAGCGTACATTTTCGATCTCTTAAATTCAAGGAGTTTTCCGTACGGAGGTCTCAAATGTAAGTACTCGAAAATTCAAGACGCATTATTATTCTATTGCTGTACATTGATTGCCAAGATGGCAGGACCGCTGCTACTGCGCGTCACGTGAGCTTTGCTCAAATTACTTGTTGCTATTTATGTAGATGATGAATAGCATAATGTAAAGCGCTGGCGTGAATGGCTTAGATAAGTTTTGCTGTTGAACGGCGAGTGCGATGCGGGAAAGCGATGGCAGCGGTGGCGGAGTAGTTATAGCAGCCAGTACGCATGCGCGTGTTGTGTTGTGTTGGTGACGACACGTCGCCGTCATAAATCTTACTTGGACAAGCCCCAGCTGCTAGGCTGCGAGCTGTTCGCCGTCTCGTCGGCCGAGCAAGCAACTGGATGTGCAATATGTCATCTTTGCCGTCGTCGCCGGCGATATTAAACAAGCGCCCAGCTAATTCTCGCCGTTCGTCAGCGCCCGCCCGGCGTAAAATACTAGAGCATGAGCAGCAGCAGCAGCAGCTCGGGGAAGAGTGAGGAAGGGAGGGTGAGCGTGACTGCATGCCCCACGCGGCGCGCGCGGACCTCACAGACAGACGACTCTAATTCCCGCCATTCATCAGCATCAAATTGGACGTGTTTGCGTCGACGACGATGAATCGACGTCCCGTGTCCACCGCCGGCCGACGTACACATATCCACTCCCTGAGTCCCATTGACCAGCGCCGTATCACCCAATACCGTATGCAACCTTCTTTCTCCATCCTGCAGCTTCTTGAATCACGCATGATAGACTGCAGAGTATATTAATTACTGTCCGTGGAAACAATGGCAGTATTGTCCTCCATTTGGAGAAAATTTAGAAGCAAAATTGAAACTTCTGTCGGAAATTTGCAACAGTCTGTCGAATAACTGCCACCTCCTGACGCTTCTTTCCCGAACTTTCTAAAACACGACGCCGCTGGCATGAACTGTTCGGTGTACTTATGGGAGAGCGGATTTGCAGGACAGCACGTGGTGTGCCGGTGCATCAGCTAGCGACATGCCCGGGGGCGGGTCACGGGCACAGTTAATGACTGAAGTAACGCCGCGACAGCTTGCAGGGCGGACTCTAATACGAGAGCCTATTAACGCAATATCTGCGACGCAGCGAGCAGTCTGCGACGCCGCTACGACTGAAGACTACCAGCGACTACAGTTTTGTGTCAGTTGCATGCACGCTAGAAACTGTCGACAGTCTGTCATATTCCTGGTGTCACAGCGCTAGTCTGTCATCTGCCTGAATCAACCTGATGTGTGATGACAATCTTCCAAATCAATACGTTAGTGGCAGAAATTGAAAAATATACTCATATATAGTTCATCTTTATTCACCATATTATAGTAGAACATCTAAAAAAACAGTAAAACAAAATAGCCTGAAAGCAAAGAAAAGACGTAAATTCGCTCTGCGAAGTTTTCACAGACAAAATCGTCTCGAATTAAGGTTTTGTGTTTTGCTGCTGCAGTTGAGCACTTGAAACCGTGGCGCAGCGGAGACAAATCAGACGATGGGCACAATAATAATAGGCTGAATATTCCTGATATTAACGCAGCATTAAGATAGGGCCTACGTGCACAAAATCTATTCTGCAACTCCGGGTTGAACTTGACAATACAAATGCGATCGAAAAGATAGTTGTGATCAGAAGCAAATTACTTTGTCGATGACTGCAGAAGCAAGATTGGTTTATGAAACGGTCTTAACACGTCATATATACAGTGTGTACCGGTAGTTGGCTAGTAATATAACAAAAACCGAATGTCGCGGAGGTCTGAGACGCGGTCAGTCACTGAGCAGGCAAATGCCGTGCATGCAGCAGTTGTGTTTCCTAGCAACCAGCTGAGAACGACCACCGGCGTGGCGCTGGACCACCAACGATGCCAGCCCGGCCACCCACCCTGCAGATTATCAGCCGATATATCTATAATACAGCGCAATGTCTAATACGACTTTCTATTAAAGGTCCGACATTCATCATGCGCCATCGCGCTGCATGGTTATAGCCATCAGATCAAACGAGCACGTGACTTGACCACACCCACTCATGGACCTCATCTTCTCACCCCTCCCAGGCCCCACGCTTCCCCGGCCGGCTCTTCGATTCAATTTGGCTGCCGTGCGCAGTGGTGCGTGCCAAATTGCACCGGAAGTGGATTGGAGCCACGTGACCGTGACGGACTTCCGGTCGGTCGGCGTCAGGCTGCCCGCCGTCCGACGTGTTGCCATGGTGATTGAAACATGACGAATGACCGGGCGCTGTTTCATGCGTTCTCGTTAACGACTGCAACCGCGTATCAGTTGTCAGAATATCACCGCAGTTACAATACACATAACATTTGGATAACTGTTTATGCTTTATCGCTCTGCAGTGAAATAAAGTATATCGTGTGCAGTTCTCTTAATTATTAGGCGGCATCACTGGATGCAGTTCCGCATATTGCGACGCATTTTTCCGTAAACGTCTGCCTGTCGTCTGTCTGTCACATTCGTGAGCCCCCTTTCTGCTTAAAACGTTGGACGGATGCAGATGCTGTCTGACAGGTACACTTGTGGGTCCGATGTCACAGAGTCATGAGTTCAACTATTTTCGATCGTCAGTACATCATATCTAGGCTCGGCGGAAAAAATGCGTAGAAATTTCTAACTGCGTGCATTGCAGAAAAGTTAGTTGCATTAATTGCTGTGTAGCTTGTCGGGTGTTGATAGGTTTGCGCGCGAGAAGGCGTGGAGCCGTGGACAGTCGGATGGTCGAAACGGCGATTTTTTAATGTCTTCAGTCGCCATATTTTCACCTTTTTCGAAATTAAGCCAAAGTTATCGTGTAAGCTTATATTACAAACGTTTTCAGAAACTATTGCTGTAGAGTGGAAACAAGCGCTGACGTCATTGTGACGTAAGCAAGTTGATGCAGAAGTCACGTGGTCTATCGATCAGCTGATCAAGTCCAGAGACAAGACGCTGGCTGCCGCGAAAAGCAGCGCTCCAGTTGGCCGAACATCCGCCAGCCAAGCGAGGCCCATTGGGGCCGTCGGGCTGTTCAGCTGCGCCTGCCTGTCTCCGTCGAACGAAAACTGCATACAAAGTTGACAAGATTTCTGCTGCATGAAAGTTTTGCTGCGAGAAGAGAGAAACATTCGACAGGGACTGGGGCTTGTCAATCACAAGACTGGCAATTGAGACCTGCTTTACGGATTTGCGTTCAACTAGCGACACCTAGTGAATGTGATGAGATCGTCACCTGCAGCATGTCAAAATAATCTGTGCTTTATCCGCGAAACTGTCCATGATACGTTTTTGGAAGGAAGTTGAATGGACGTAACGTAAAGTTTTGTTAAAACTTTCGATTTAGCAGTAGTTTCGCTGTAGGCGCTTAGTAGCGGTTATAGCCAAGAAAATCTAGGGGTACTGTGCTACCAGACAATTGAGTCTATATCAGCATCAGGAAGCAAAATTTTTTTTTGCAACCCCAAGTCGCACTGTCGCATCAACCTTTTCCGTTATTTACGCCTATACTCTTTCCCCTCTTTTTTCACTTCTTTCTCTCTCTTTTACTTTCCCACAATTTTCCCTCCATAAAATCTACCGAGAGAAGTGGGGAAGCGCTACTAACTGGGAGCATGGAGATGTCCTCTTAACTTTTTAAAAAAAATTATGAGGAGTCAGCCATTTTGTTAGGGACTGAAGTTAAACGCTGGCCTGGCCGTTATTACAAAAATACAGGCGTGACACTCGACCGTATAGTCAGTGCTGATGACAGAGCTTCACGTAGCCTATAGGGCCTAGGTCTACTATAACGGTCCGCACGCCATCAGAGACTGATGCATAGGCCTACCGATAGCGCGCCACTAGGCCTATTGTCTGAATGTGCAGATAACTGCCCGGCCCGTCTGTCGATCTCCACTGTGCGGGCAAGTGTCAATAGATGGATAAGTGGTTGAAAGACTACGACGCAGTGGTGATCATAGTATCTAGGCCTAGGGGTTACCGTTGTGAAAACCACAATGTCTGTAGGCTGAACGGCGGTAAATGACTCGAGATCAGGCAGACAGCTAGTGCTTACAAAGCATCGGTCAGCACTCAGCATCACTCACAACAATAGAAGAAGCAGCAGCGGCAGCGGCAGCAGCAGCGAGAGTTTCGTCCACACTGTCCGCAAGCTCTTATCAGCTCTCTGCGTCTCCCTCTCCCTGCCTTTCTGTCTCTTATTCTGTCCCCTCCTAGCGCGCACGCGTGTGTGGATGTGTCAGTCTGTCATTCACTGCCTCGTCACTGTCTTTTCTCTGTAGTATTCTTAAGAACTGCGTCGAAGGCGTTTAAAACGGGGGACACTACACGGCGGAGATGGGAGACAGATCGTGAGAGGGCAAGAGCTTTGCTTTGGAAAAGGAAAGCAGCCATGAAGCTGAAGTGACAACTGCGTAAAAATTTGGTCAAATTATTCGCAAATAATCGCACGTCGCTGCCGTACTTTTTATTCAAGCACAGCTCAAAAAGTGACAACAAAAATTTATGTGCACATAAAAGAAGTGAGGGGTAAGCAACGATCGACAGCGCAATAGAAATCATCTTATTACTATCTAGCGATTCCGCGTGTTCTTATACACATTTATTTCTATTACGTGGCGTGCATGATCTGTCTGTCTACATTCGTGCACCCTGCTTAAGCCGTTCGACGGATTTACACGCAGATGTCATATACCATGGTTTAGGGTGTATACACTTGTCGGGTCCAATAATACGGAGTGTTAGGCCTATGATGGGGTCGCTGATGCCCGGGAAAAAAAAGATTGCCAGTGTCCAACCCCCTGCCAAACTGCTAAAC
>Ga0209671_1002171_pt1 | contig 17623 bp, 12 predicted proteins | sample WorMetHERISLAND2_2_FD_187401 | JGI IMG/M metagenome (GOLD analysis project Ga0209671, IMG submission 187401) | Marine gutless worms symbiont microbial communities from Max Planck institute for Marine Microbiology, Germany - Olavius geniculatus... | ecosystem: Host-associated > Annelida >...
CGGGTGGGTCAGTCAAAAACGGTGCAAGATAGGATTACGAAATCTTTACCTTCGGCTGCCTGGAAGACTCTAGTTTCAGGAACCGTAAAGCTTTTCCATAAATTCGAAGGGAGCCACCCCGAACGAGAGCGCTAAATGAGAGGTGAGTAAGAAAAATTTGTGAGTTTTAGCCAATAAGTCGCGGTATCTCAATAACGGTGCGAGATAAAGTCTAGGTTACTATTAATCACTAATAAGTAGTCGTACACTGGCTCTCGATTGTCACCAAATTCAATGACCTTAGATGACCTTGAACATTAAAATAGGGTTTTATGGATTTTTTGGCAATTTTGGGCTGCGACACAAGTCTGTATCATTCACAAGGTGGCGCCACGGAACTATCGTTATGCAATCCAGATAGAGAATTTGGTATTTGTATATTAACTTAGCGTGTACACCCCAATTTTCAGCTAAACTACTGAACAGAAACTGTTATAGGCTTTCGCGCGTCTCGTGAGCATTAGCTCAAATTTCTTGTATACATTATCTTTTTTTTGGATGCTATTTTGCATTGGTTTATTTCGATTTTTTTCTGCTTATTGGCATAATAAATGATTAACTGATTGACTTTCGCTACTTTTCGGTTTCAAATATCAAATAATACTGTTAACTCTGGCGAATCTTCATGGCGACATTGTACATTTTGTATGTATCAAAATTACGTAAATATGAAATCTACTGTCAATTAAATGCACAAAGGCAACGACAGAAATTCCATTTAGTATTTTTATCATGTTTTCTATTCGATAAAAGATTAATGAGTATAGTTAATACCAAAAATACACAGCAATATCGCTAAAATAAAACAAGTTTAAATGCTGTTGTTGCTCCTTCGATGGCTTTAAATATCAGCCAAATAAATAAGTCACATACAACGTAAATAGATGAAAAATGAATATTTAATTATTTGAAGATCGTAGTGACAAGTCATAGGCGACCAGGTGAGAAGGAAGCTATAGAGAATATTCCGCGGAGCTGATAATATCGTATCATTAGGTCCCCTACTTATAGTAGCCTAATAGCCATAGCATAACGATGACAATGATGATACAGTCATATTACAATAATATTTGCATTGACACCATTATGATCACGGTTATTATATGCAGTATCGCTAGTATTACTATGGCAGTCAGTGTTAGTATTAGTATTAGTTTTTCTTCAGAACCAGAAGGTATGGTAGACTGACGGATTGAAGACTAAAAGATTGCAGACTGAACTTAACGGGGTCGGTGCTGAGCAGAGTGCTGAGTACGAAAGGCACCTGCCGATGACGTCACACCAGCTGATGACGTCACGGTCTGTGGACAGCGATTCACAAACGCCTCGTACGTGGCGACGCGCTTGCGCCACATGTCGACGTACGACTTGGACGCCGAAGTACGACGAACAGACGATGTCGTGGCCGACGACGTCCCTGTCTGTTGGACCGCAGTGCTCGGTCGCTTGGGCGTGTCTCGGCGGGGGGTCAGTGACGCTACGTACGCCGTCAGGCCACCCACGTTGACCAGCGAGTCCGGTCCGATGCGCTCGATGATCGGCCGGCGTTGTGTGGACTTGGAAGACTCGCGAAGTCCCGACGTCGACGGACGGCGACCGCCGAGACTCTGGCGTGGACGTGCATCAGCGCAACGGGCACGGGCTTCACTGACAGGCCGAGCGACGTCGACGATCCCAGACACAGTTCTGCGTCCACCAGATTTCTTGCCCAGTCTGGCCATTAGTCCCGGCTTTGACGCCGCCTGCTGGACTTTTCTGGAGCTGACGTCACTGAGTCCAGCGTCGACCGATGGTAGTTTGGCGTCACAGACTAGTGTGAATGTGGCACTAGCGATGACCCGCCTCTGCTGTTTGACAGTACGCTCTGTGTGGTCGCCTGTGTTCGCAATAACTGCAGTGACTAATGTTGGAGAAATGACCTCTTCGACCGCAGGACTCTTTCCGATCACGTTACCGGTGCCGGACTGGACTCGACTGTCGAGCGTCTGCACTGTGGCGTCACCGATTTTTGTAATCGTAGCGCTGGCTGCAACCCGCGCTCGCTCGTCAAACTCCACGCTGGAACGATGAGCCGTTTCAGTCCTGTGGACTGCGTCCTGCAGTGTTTCATCATCGCAGATCCGTGTGACTGTGGGACTTGAAGTAATCGTGTCGTCACGTTCCGGATCGGGAAGACGCAACTCTAACAATCGGCGGTTTGTATTCTGCTCGGGATGGGAAAGATGCAACTTTGACCGGCTGTCTTCAAGATGCAAATGGTGGCATGACCGGTCTTCAGTAGCTTGACGACCACTGGTGATGTAACGTGGCGCTAATCCACCAGCACATAGCCGTGCGGATGTGGCAAACATTTCTTGCTCATGACACGAAAGCGCTGACTGGACTTGCTGTTTGTCAGGACTGGCGTCCGGTGGCGTTTGTGACACGGCGTTACAGAGCCCGGTAGGCCTAATCGTAGCACTGCCGGCAGGGTCCGGCGTGTGGCGGCGGTGGTTGTTGGCCTCCGCCTTGGGGCATGCACGGCGAGTTGGCGGCGTCAGGTACTCGCTCGACGAGCTGGACCAATCCGCCACCAGAGTCATTAGACCATCATCCTTAGCGACCGGTGATCCCACGTCCTGTGATGAAGTCACACCCAATGACGTCACGTTCGCTGATAGGCTCCACGTGGTCGATGGGTTGACGGCACACGCTGTAGTCTTGTCGATGCGTTCCGCCTGACCAAAGTCATCGTCATCGGCGTGACGCCGGTCTACAGTGGCAGCCAGTAACGACAACGACGACGTCGAACACTGACAGATCGCTACATCCGTTACGTCGTCGTGCGGGGCCTCCGCCGCTGCCGTCGACAAGACAAGCGAGTTATTGCTGACAGGTTCGAACACAAGGCAAGTGACGGCGTGTTTCGCGCGCAGAGGAACGACGACCGAAGTCGGCGACGAACAACTGGCCTGATCACCGCCATCCGCCGTCCCGTCGTCCACTGCGTCCTCGCTGTCAGCAGCACAGCAGAACAACCTGTTCCACAGACGTAAAAAAGATCGTTCTAGGAACAAATGGTAAAAAAACGTTAGAAACGTGGCAGAAAAAAACGTTTATAAACGCTGAAATATAAAAAAAACGTTAGCCCCAATTTGTTCAACATTTTGCCTACTGCCTAGGGGCAGTATAGTTGAAACTACAGAAAGAGAAAGAAAAAATCTTATTCAATTTCCATTCAACCGTGTGGGTCATAAAACCACGCATCACCAGATAACGCTGAAAATGACGCCACTAAAAATAATAAAACATATGGTCTATTAGTTCGTTTCTGTGGCTTCAAAATTGTTAATTAAAGTTTTTGATAAAATGTTCAACAAATGTTTTCTAAAAAGTTTTGTAAAAACCTTTAAAAATTGAAAAAGTTAAAAAACGTTAAAAACGTGGCAGGAATAAAAAAACGTAAAAGCCTTTATTACATGTATACTACTCATATGACCTGTTGCGCTTCCTGACGACGCGGGCGCTGAGAGGCGGATCGCGGACCGGCGACTGACGACCGGCTGCTCTGACGGCGGGGTCCGACGAGCAACGTCGCAGACGGCGGACTTTCTCTGCCCCGACCGGACCTCCGACGACCGGACGAGTTCTAGCACTGCCGCCGCTTTCCATAATCACTCGCTGCCGACACGTCACCACTTCAAAACTTCTCAGATCCAGCTTGGTGACGGGAGTCAGTATCGGATGGCGAGGGGTCGTCGGACACCAATCGTTGGAAGTAAGGTCATGGTAGGCGTTCTCGTCATAGCGACGCGGCGAGAGTAAAAGCCCCACCGTCGTCGGCTTCAGTTCATCGTCAGAGTGACGCATCGATATCAGCGAAGACGTGGTGGAACGTAGGTCATCGTCATGAAACGTGGCACCACATGCTGGTGATTGAGCAGGTCCGATGTCATTATGATCCTCGTCGTCGACGAGCACACTCGTCCTGCAGTCCGGCGCGGACAAGTCCTCCTCGTCCTGGCTCGCGGCATCATCCGTCGTCAGTTCTTCGAGGATGGTGCTGAACGGCTGCAGTGAGGAGTGTTCGACGCCGGGCTGACGGTCAACGCGCGAAGCCTCCACCTCGGCATAGCTCAGATCATGGCGCGGGTAGCACAAGTAGGCCGGGGCGGCAGAGTCGTACGACCGAACTACGGGAAACCAGAACGGTGTGCGAGACGCGTTCACTCGTCGCCGCCACCGACTGTCGACCGCGGAACACGCGGTGTCAGACTGATCTTGGCCGCCCGCCTCGTCCCCGGGCAGAGCGGGCCAGCTGACAGACGTCGAGGACATACCGTCGCAGTGCACATGGCGCGACGTCGTCAGCAGGCAGCGCGTGTAGGTCATGTCGTGACGCGGGTAGAAGTAGACGTACGTCGACCACGTGGACGCGCTGCTCGCGGGAACCCCGACCTCCTGGTCATCATCATCACGTGATGACGTCACGGACAATGACATTATGGACTCGTTGTCACCGCTGTCGGACGACGCCATGCTGCGGCAGCTGGTGCGCGGCGTCGCCATGGCAACGTCCACGTCAACGAACGCCACTTTGCACGGCGCGTCTGCGTGCGTCGCTTCGCTGCGGGAAGTCGATGCGGCTGACACGGTCGCCGTGCTGCTGGATGGTGTTAAGGTGTTGCTATCCGACGATGCTGGTTGTCCGTAATTCATTACAGCAGTCTCGGTACGGTGCTCGACGCGGGAACAGACGTTGTCGTCGCTCAGGCGTTCATGTACGGTCGTCCTATCGGTAGATCGCTCGGGTTACACTGTTGACCGTTTAACATGAACGCAGTACAACTACGTCGACACGGGTTAACCACTGCGGGTACAACGGCCGACCATTGTCGTCGTCTACATCACATAAATAATAATGTACAAAATAACCTGTTTTGTAATTTTTGTAAGGAAATTGTGCCTCTTAGTCCGAGGTGCGTTTTAAGATCCATTTTTTTGTGACTGTACGACAAAATATGCCAAAAATAATCAGTTTATATATGCGAGATTGTCCGAATTACACCTGAGCAAAGATAGCAGTTCGGTTAGACAGTGCTAACACAAACGAAACGAATAGCCAGCTTAGAATAATTAATATACAACCGCATCACATCACATCCTAGATCTGGTGTATACTTGGCAAAACGTACGGTAGGCCTATTGCTAGTTTACATACACTAACAGCGGTGTAGGAACAATGTTGGTAGGCCTATCACACAGAACTGATGCTGATTCCAGTTCTGTAGTGGATGTAAGCGCACTCATCTACGAGCCATCATAATTTTGCTTGCAATATACGTAAATGTACAAGTATGAAATTAAAATACACGCCAATCTGTTAAGACATTTCGCAATCGCAAGATACACCAGTACCATACCAGTGGGATCTATCAAAAGCTCGACACTTTATCAGCGTGCTTGTAAGTCTGTGACTGGTAAACGTGATGTGATAAATTCGACAACAAACACCTCACCCAGATTATCAGCGTCAGCAGCGGCAGTTCTCACCTGTGAAGGCCATGTCGTCGACACGACGTCATCAAAGTTGCTATTGGTAACGAGCTGCCAACATCATCGTCAAGTCTACAGCTACGCTTTGGTTTTTTACCTCAAGGCCGGAATCCACAACAGAATCGATATCACCATTAAAATCTAATCTCTTCCTCCTTGGGCCATGGCCATCCCTACACTAAATTTCAGCAAAAATCGACTGACCCAAAACATAACCTCCTTCGCCACTTGGCTGCGGCGGACGATGAAGACACGAACCGCTGCTACCATGCAGCATAATACGCACTAAGCTGCGCTGATACAGGCAAACATCTACCCTCCATGGCTGGACAATACACAACGTCTGACCTAGCGAATAGTCCATGTCTTTGCCGGAGTAATTTAAACGCAATGACAGAAATGAACTATCAAGTACTAGAAACTGGTGTAATTGCTGGTGTTATTGCTTATTATATTTAATTCGTAGACTTCGTGGACTGTTGGAACTAAATTACCTACTAGCCAGTTAATGCTATAACAATACATTACACAAACACAACATACAAGAGGTTCATTTATTCAAAAAACATCAGTAATGAACACAACAACGATATCACCCATTATTTGTATTATACAGGAAGAAAATGGTTACTCTACACCATAAAAACGAGCCACTTTTATTTTTTGAAAAGCTTCGTGAAGCATTGGCCGATTTTAAGAATTTTTGGCGTGCGACATCACGAAGAAACTCGACGCAAATGCCTGTACTTTTGGCCACCTCACTTAAATAATGTCGCTACACTACCTTGTGAAATGCAGGTTGCTGAGCCTGCTGTTTGCGAGTGTCAACGTTTGCCGCTTGCATTCGCGCTGGAGGCGGACATTTTGAGCACATGCTTTAATAAAGAGGACGTGATGTGATACATGTGAGTTTTTTACATACAATAATTGCCAATCGTATTCGTTGCTTTATCATTTCTGAGCCGACGCGTGCGCTATCCAGTATGAAATCATTGTTGTAAATGGCTAAACTACGACTTCTGCATTTCACAAGGTAGTGTAGTGACAGTATTAAAAAGGGGTGGCCAAAACTAGTCATTTGCATCAGGTTCTTTCCTGAAGTTGCCTGCCAAAACTTATTATTATCGGCCAATGTTTCACAAAGCTATTCAAAAAAGTGGCACGTTTTTTTATGGGCCACGATGTGTATCAGATGTGAAAATTAATCAAATTCAAAATAACAAAATTACGACAACTGCACACAGAAATATTTCAGCCACCAATTACCTACAGAATAAAACCTAACTGTTTACAGATGCAAGTCGATAAATAGTGCATGAACAGCGTTTAAAATGAGCTTTCATGGTCGCACGGACTCGGAGATTGACCATTTACTGCACGATAGAAAATAGCACATGCTAACCTTTCATGAAGGGCAAGTACGGTAGCCACAAAGCAGAATCAAGCTTAAAGCTAAGGTCACTTAATGCAGTTTGTATTACGGTGATAACAGATGTCACCATCTTTTAATCATGGTTCACATGCAAGCACATAACGCTGATATCAGACCAGATTCTGAGAAATATAATTATTAGTGCTATTGAGGCGTTAATTTTTTAACGGCGCTAATGTTAATTTTTGAAAGCATGCGTTAACGCGTTAACTAACACATCTTTATATTGCTGAAGTTGTAGGTGGACTACATCGACAGGGTGACTGGAATGACGACCGAAGAACTAGTGGCTGTGTCACATGACCGTGACAGCAAAGGTAAAGGTAAAGGTCGTCAATTTGTATAGCGCATCGTCGCAAACACGCCTCTAATGCGCTTTCGTCACTAACCAGAGCCGCCTGCCGTACGGCCACCTTGTGCAGCCTGCAGACACAGGCTGGCGCAGCGGCCGGCAAGGCAACCCCAGTCAGCTGTACCAAGGTCCCCACCTTCCGTAACTCATTTACTACTCATTTTACCGTCCAACGGAGGGTAGAAGGCTGAGTCGACCTAGCTGGCAGGCTTCGCACCGAGACGGTTTACCTGCCCGCAGGCAGTCACACATCGCAGTACTAACCGGGCCCGGCGTAGAGTAACTTCGTTTCAGCTGAAACGCGTTACCATCTATGCCACGCCACCAACCACGCCACGCCACCAACCACAGCAGTGATGGAACGGCAACAAAACCATATTCAATTACTTGAATGTTATTCAATCGTCAAATAACAGCTGTTTAATGGAATATTGGAACCTCTGCTTTAAGAATTTAGCAAATTTGCATATGTGCGTTAATTTTTGAATGTGCATTAATTCTTTAACGTAGTAATTTGACAGCTCTAATAATTATCTTGATCTCAAAATCACTAAAACTACACGTTCAAAGGCCCAGATGCCCTTAGCTTCACTCAAGCAACATTAGCAGAGTGGAACTGTAAATGGATTAAAACGTACTAAGCTAGAAAGCAGTCACAGAGTTGAAAGCTCCACCGAGGACAGATAGCAGGTAGTTAAGTCATTAACAACACGAATTGTCCTGACAATTGACCAACCATAATCCACATTCTTGCACTTTGTTCAATTACCGTTGGCTGCGGTAATCACAACATCTGAAATCATATTCATCCAGTTAACGGTCAGCTCTGTTTTTGTGGCAAACGGACGATCAAACAAAAAAAACAATCGGTCATTTCACAATGTCATACAATTTGACGATGAACAACTAAAGCCATAAATGACAGAGAGCCGCTCATTGAGACAGTCAAACACATATAAAAGCCAAAAAGAGCCGAAAATAAAAACCGATGAAGAGTGCAAGACATGCCAAAGTGCAAAAGCCACCAAAAGCAGGCTACGTATTACTGCAAGCAGACATCAAAATACCAGATGCGCGCATTAGCCCAGTGGCCACGGGACTGGCCCAAAAATTGACTCAGTGAAACCTAAGGTGGACTAAAAAATCAAAGGACTGGACCAAAATGATCAACAGTGATATTCAGGGCAAAATATTCAATGAGTGAGTGAGTATCGACAAGACAAAGCAAAATTTTCAAATACTAAAGTTCACTCAAAAGGCGAATTTTAATTGAATAAATGGCCACCTGACCAACAATTCCAGCCCTGGCACATATCGAAAAAACATCAAAGCCCAACACAGCCAAGCAAGTAACTGAGTGAGTAGTTTTACATCCCACTTGACACACAAGTTATTTCAGAGACGAATCTTTACAGGTAACCACTTGCATTGGAACTGACAACAAAAATTAGCCAAACTAATGATCACAAATATCAATCAACTAACAACTGATAATGACTGATAAATCACAACCTTAACCAACTGGATTGACTGTCTCACAGCAGATCCATTCATACATGAAATATAAGCAAAAAACTTGCATACTCTCAGTAATCAGTAAAGAGAAAGTTTACAAGTAAGCTGAGCAAAGCTCACGAGATGCGCGATAGCAGCGGTCCTGCCACATAGGCAATCAGTGTACAGCATGCAATAAAATAATAGTGCACCTTGAAAAGTACTCAAATTTGAGACCTCCGTACGGAAGACTCCTTGAATTTAAAACGGCGAAACTTAAGATTGTTAAAAATGCACAGGGATTCTATGCTAAAAATTTTATACGCAGGTTGTCTAGGTCTATCTCCAGCCATTTCAGCACAATTCCCTCTTAAAATGTGTTACAACCCGAAATCGAAAAAATACTAAAACCCCCTATTTCGAGGGTTCAAGGTCATTCAAGGTCATCCATGTCGACACTCCTAAGAAGCTTGTCACTAGAGCTTGTTACCATAAGCAGGATGTCTGTGCCTATCTGCAACTGTTTTCATGCTAGACGAGGCAATATCAGTAAAACAAACATTTTTAGAGGGATACCCCTCTTTTACGCGCGTGTGCACAGGCCTCCTTAAACCTAAGGGATCGGCACTTAAACTGCTAAAATCTGCGTTTAATGCTGAAAATTTCATATGCTTGTCTTGGTCTATCTTCAAGCATTTCGTCGCAATTCCAGGGTTCCCACTAAATTACAGAATCAAAATACAGGATTTTTTCAAAACTTTTCCAGCACCACAAAACAAGAAAAACCCATCGGCGCACTTAGCTAAACTACAAGCACCTGAGTTATTTTAGTGAGAAAACATGATACACAGACCACAGGTAGTATATGAAAATAAAACTAAGTAATTTAGTTTATATGAAACACATAAGCAATTCCAGTAATTAAGCACAAATGATTCAGTATCTTGGTTTTTCAGGATAACACTGGCAAAAATCAGGACTTTTTCAGCACCCATGTCCAATTTCAGGACTTTTCAGGTGCTGAAAAATTAAAAGTCAAATTTCACGACTTTTTCAGAACCAGTGGGAATCCTGAATTCACTCTTCAAATGTGCGCTTCATCCAAAAATTGCGAAAAAATTCACTAAAAACCCCTCTTTTGGGGGTTCAAGATCGTTCATGTTGATAAAATTAAAAAGCCCATAACGAGTGCTTGTTATGATAAGCCACATGTCTGTACCTATCTGCAACCATTTTCACACTAGAAGAGCCAATAGTGGCAAAATGTCGTTTTAAGGGGGTACCCCTCTTTGATGCCCTCTTTCGAGGGGAACCCCCTCACTCAGCAGCACAAAATTTCGTCACAAAAAACTAGAGTCTTTGGGGCAGCGCACAGTGAAGATTTCATGATCCTGGCTTGCATCGTTTTGACACAGATCACGAGTGTGACGGACGGACAGACAGACGGACTTACAGACACCTAGACGATGGCTAAGACACCCAAAGCATTCTGCTATCATGCGTAAAAATGGTCCAAATTCTGTTAAAATTGAGGCAATCAGTAGCAACTAGTCTAATTATTAAGTTAACAAAACAAGTGCAGCCTCTAGCACCATAGTAGTTAACACTGGTTAACGGTAGCAATGACAAGCACTGCTCTGTGGGTCTCACAAAAGTACAGGCGGTCTATAACAAAAAAATCTACACAGAAACCGTGCAAAATCCAAATAACTTGTCCAGATAAAGCAAGCCCCGCATAAGCGTATGTGCCGAGACAGTGTTAACTTAATCAAGCTGGTTTCTCATTCTACAGAGTTCATCCTTATGAGTGAACTACCAACTTTAATGGACCCAATTCTTTGTGACAGATATCACTATTATACTGATAAATAAATGTTAATAAAAAGTGAAAAAACATTTCTAAGTGAAATTGCTAAGTCATGCCAACCATGGACGGCACAACTTATATCATGCTACACAACATCATCCCTATCACAATATACGCACTGAGTCCAAAAAACGCCCCACTTTGCCATTGTGGATATCTTCACCAGATATTAACCAATTTTCAAATTTCTTTCACTGACAATCTGCAGACAATTAGCAGCAAAGCAATTATTAAATATTTCACCACACATTAACCACATCGCTACACTTCCTTGTGAAATATAAATGTACGAAAACTAACAGTAACAGACAGCAGGCATGTTGGTAAACGAAAGACACTTCAGACCACAATCACGGTGAATGAGCCGTATCATACTACACTGTGATAGAACTGTTTCTCTGGATATCTGGCATGTTGAATGATGTGTTTGTTTCTGGCCTTCCTAGTTTAATAGCCTAGTAGGCCTACCAGTTCATCCATAGTGGTCATGTTCTCCTCAGTAGCTGCATGTTTCAGTCTGCCACTTTCGTGCCTTTAGTTAGTACTTCCTGTTTCCCAAATCTTTTTAATAACGTGTCCAGTCCTTCCTTTTTTGCAGTTTATATTTGAAAATACCGCCAGCATCATCTAAGTAATGTAAGACATTATTCACAAGAGGATCTACACATTACCAGAAAAAAAACTGAACTAGTATAAGTTCTTAATCAGAGCCTTGTCTTCATTGCTAAAAGACGTTACATTACTGGTATATTGTCACTGCATTAAAAAAATTATTATTCACAATGATATCGTCTGTTTTTGTTTACAAACATCAGAAATGTATCTAAAAGTAAACAAAATTTAATTTTAACATGAAAATTAATAAACAACTGTTTCAGAAGATAATTTTTTGAACATGCATTATAGTGATTTTAATGATTCTTGAAAATTTATGTCTCACAGTTAAAGTCTGGTGGGATATTTAATAATTATTTCATTGTTAATTGTCCAGAGAATGTACCAATGAAAAAACTTTGAAAATTGGTTAATATATCGAAAGATGTGGAAAATTGACAAGGTGAAACATGTTTGGGACACAGAGTACATACATTAAATATGACACTGTGAACAAATGTGCATAATGATACAGATCACACCTGCACCAAAAAATTGATCGGCTTACGAAGCTCAACTACTCTGCGAGAACAAGTAAGGCAAGAGCACAACCTTATTCTCGAACAAAAACAGTGAAAAATCTAGGGGCAAACCGAAGTACTACCAAGAGTACTGAAAGCAAAAAGAAAATCAAACAAGAAACACTACAGATGAGTCCTGTGGATTCTGCAAATTTTGACCCCTACAGCTTCTATATATATTTTTTCAATTTGGCATAAAATGGTGCAGCCTAAGCACTGAGGATTACAATTGTAAGAGCCTCCCATGCAAACTGGTCCACTTATGAGAAGCGACGCTCAGTAGCTCTGAGATGGGAATTACCATGAAAACCCGCACACAACCTTTAACCTCGTAATGCTTTGTTCCAACCAACAAGCGTCAAGGAGACGTATGTTAGTGTTAGCTATTGACTGCATCTGTGGAGACAGACGTGTCTGGCTGGGACACTCTAATTTGTTGCTCTTCCTCTGCAAGCTTTGTCTGCTGCTGAGTCCACATTCCAGCATACACTCCATTGACAACTGACAACAGCTCCTCATGCCTGCACAGCAATTACATGAGTAAGTACAATGCAGCACACACCGCTTTGCATAAAAAAAAATCTAACACTCTGTTCACACTACCAGAGGCTGAATGGGACTGCTTTAATTGTCGAAGACCACCAACACAACACGCTGATCTCAGAGCTTGTCATGTAACAAGTTCCAGGCTGTCGGGCTAGCAAAACTGAAAAAGCCCGATGGCCATAGATGTTGAGACGACAGCAAGGCAAGATAAGCCCATGTCGGTTGGCAGAATGCAGACAAAAACAGAGCATACAGAGCATAAGTAGTGCAGTAACACTGGTCATCCTGAACAGTGCGTAAAAATTCAGAATAAACGTTATACTCCATAGACTTCCATCGGCATCGCATTCAGTGCCTATACTCTAACAGGTTTTACATATTATTACTATTATTCCTACAACACTTCAGCACAAACTGATGCAGCATCTCTAATCTATGCACACTATAACTACTATGGCAGTGTTTCGATTTGAACTTTAAAAAACATAAAAGAATACATAACATTCAAACAGACTTAAATGCTTTATGATTTAATGAAATGGTGCAGCACTCACGTTCCACGCTCGACAATTGCACCTTCTTGTAGCACCAGAATCTTGTCTGCATGGATGATCGTTGACAGCCGATGAGCAACGATCAGTGTGGTGCGGTTTTCACAGACCTTTGCCAGTGAGCTCTGGATGTTACGTTCAGTCTGTGTGTCTAACGCTGACGTCGCCTGTATGTTCAACAATGTTCCCAGAACCAATGTACCACCACCGCATATTATCACACTGGATTATCTCTTAATTATCAACGTGCTTATTATAACTTCTCTGCATGTACAGTAATCATTAAACGAGTGAAACTTATGCACTGTAGCCCAATAATGAAAACCCAAAAGCCAAGCAAAAATTGGACAAACTACGCTACCTAATAATGGCCTGTTAAACCAGTTTGCAAGCAGTCTGATAACGAAATATTATGAGGTCTAGAAAAATCATCTGGTAACAATCTGCACAAATGCCTTGAAAAGATTGCAAAAATTAGAACAACAAGAAATTTGAGCTAATGCTCACGAGGCATGCAAAAGCTTAGAGCAGTTCCTGTTCGCAAATTTTCTTAGTCTATCTCCAGCCAGAATTCACTCTTGAAGTGTGTGCCGCAGCCGAAGATCGCAAAAATCAATAAAAACCCCTTATTTTGGGAGTTCAAGCTCTTTCAAAGTCATCGATGTTGATATGACTAAAAAGCCTGTCACTAGTGCTTGTTGTGACAAGCAGCTTGCCCATGCCTATCTGCAACATTTTCATGAAAGGCTGGCCAACAGCAGTAAAATAACGACTTTTACGGGGGTACTGCTCTTTGATGCACTCGTGCGCAGGTTTCCTTGAACCTAGAAAATAAGACTTACACTTTCGAAATTTACGTTCAATGCTAAAAATTTCATATGCAGCTTGTCCTTGTCTATCTCTATTAATTTTAGCATAATTCGCTCTTAAAATGTGTGTCACAGCCCAAAATCGCCAAAAAAATCTATAAAAACCTCTATTTTGATGTTCAAGATCATCCAAGGTCACTGCTCTTGGTGCCAATCGAAAGCTTGTGTACAACTTCCTATTAGTGATTAACAGTAACCTAGGCTGTATCTCGTACCGTTTCTGAGATACAGCGACTTATTGGCTAAAAATCGCAAATTTTCCCTACCCCCTCTCTCTTAGCACCCTCACTGTGGGTGACCCCGTTCAAATTTATGGAAAAACTTTACAAATCATGAAACTAGAGTCTTCCAGGCAGCAGACGGTGAAGAATTGGTGATCCTAGCTTGCATCATTTTTGACTGATCCATCTGTGTGACAGACAAATGGATGGACAGATGAACAGACAGACAGAATTGCACGTAAAAACCGGAAAAATCAGACTTATTAAGTAGTTCTTCAATGCATGCTAAGAGACAATATGGTGACAGAAAACACAAATTAAAAAGACTAGATGTTTTAAACTAAAAATGCAGCATTCCACTCTGTATAAATATTCTGCCAACGTTTTACATCATTTAATCACGTTGTGACCTTGACCACTGACCTCCTGACCCTAATGTAATCAGCTCAACTTTGTCCCAAAATACAGCAAAGACAGCAGTTTGGTAAAACCCACCACTGCACATGAGAAATATCACAAAAATGACATCGCAAATGCATGACATAAAAAAGTAATAGCAGAGACACAAAAATGTCGTTTGAGTGACAGCAGACCCCCCCACCATGGTTGGCCACCTTGACATGGTAATGGAGATTAGTGCTCCAATGACCTGAAAGGTTTCTAAAATCTGTAGGATAGCAGCCAACAAAGTGCTGACCAAATTTTCATAGAACAGACATACGGTTTTTTACCAGTGCTCATGTGTAATTTTTGGCTTTGCACGCTGATTTCAGCTTCACAGCTGTCATGGCTTCATAGCCGTTTCCTGTAACCTTATGGTTACATTCGGGGATGCACATTGGGCCAAACTGATATGGCCTCAGTGCTCAGCAGGTGTAACGGCCTGCCCACCCCGGAGATAAGGTAAGGAAGGTAAGGATATAGCAGACCTCATCAAGCAGAACGAACTGAGGAGCTTTGAGCACTGTGCGTGCAATTGCCACGCGCTGTTTCTCACCGCCACTCAACTTCAACCCACGCTCACCAACCAGAGTGCTGTAACCTGAACAACGAACCACAACAACGAAACGTTCAGGAAGGCATGTTTTATACACGATCCTTGCTCCAAATGTCATGTAATGCAAACAAGACACAAGAACAATGCAAAATTCGCAAGTTGCATTCAACAGATCCAAATGTCACGCCTATGTCCACACTAAGAACTGCAAAGTAATTCACAACAGCTGCTCAGTTCATCATTTTTCACACTTTTAACACTTTTTGTTCAGTGCAGTTCATTCGCCAATCTAGTTATTCCATGCAGTCCATTTCATAACTGTGCACAGCGTACACTACCAATGTTACCAATGGCCATAGTACTTATGATTTGGGTTTAACTTATGATTTGGATTTAAGTGGCCTGCTGTTGAAAAGCTGGGTAAAAAGAAAGTTTTCTTTATGTCACTCAACAAAAAGCAACAAATCACTGAAAGAATAATGTTGAAAAGTATCACAAATACAACAGAATGAACCGCATACCATCAGGAAAGCTCAGAATCCTGTCGTGAATATCAGCAATGCGCGCGGCTTCCTCCACTTCTTCATCAGTTGCTGTTGACCGGCCGTACCGCACGTTATACCTCATTCCAATAAAAACTCTGTCTATCAGCCAATTACTTACAACTGTGATTTCTGTTTATCTCGACAACTTTTCAGGATCTACGAAAATTATAATTAAAAGTTAATTTGTGGGACCACTTAAAGCAAACCGTATGCTGCTCCGATGGCCCAATCACAGCAGTCAAGCAACAGAAATGCTAAGCATTCAGCATTCAAAAAGCATAAATCTCCACCAAAACTAAAAACTGTGTCCCAAAAAGACGTCCCACTTTGTGATTGTCTATATCTTCGCCAAAAATCAGTCGATTTTCAAAATTCTTTCACCGGTGCATTCTGTGGACAATTAGCAATGAAGTGATTATTGAATATCCCACCACACGTTAATTGTGTCACTACACTACCTTGTGAAATATAAATGCAAGAAAAACTAACAATAATAGACAGCAAGCAAGCTGGTGAACAAAATTACACTTCTGACCAAAAATGCAGTGAATGATCTGTATGACGCTACACTGTTAGATCCGTTTCTTTGGATATCTGGCGTATTTAACGTTATGTTTGTTTCTGGCCTTTGTGGTTTAGCAAGCTTACCATTTCATCCACAGTGACCATGTTCTCTTCAGTACGTATATGCTTCAGTCTGCCAGTCTCATGCCATTGGTCGGTGCTGCATGTTTCCAAAATCAGTGTTAATAACATTCCCACACTTTCCCTGTTGCAGTTTATCTTCAAAAATTCTGCCAGTATTCTTAGAAAACTGTATTTTTTGAACCGGTACAAGTTCTTAATCACAGCCTTGTCTCCACTGCTAAATGGCACATTACATCACAGGTATATCTTCAGTGCATTAAAAATTATTATTTGTGACAATATCATCTGCTATACAAACATCAGAAATGTATATAACACTAAACCTAATTTAATTTTATATAAAAATTAGTGAAAATTGTTTCAGAATATGATTTTTTGCATATGTATTCAAGGTGGTCCAGAAAACTGGGCATGTTTGAGCGTTGATAACTTTGCGATGATTAGTGGTAGAAAGGCGTGTGATGTCAAAAGTTTCAGGACGTTTTAGAAAAAACGCCTGACTTGCATAGCAGATCATTTAAATATTTTTGCCTAATTTGCGCAAATCATTATTATCGATGAAACTCAGCCGGATTTGACTGTAACGCATGAATTTAGCATGGATATTTGAGCTTTTGTAACTTAGCGATGTTTATTGTTAGAAAGACGTGTGATATGTCAAAAGTTTTGCAATCGTGTATAGAATCAAAGTAGAGCTTGCATGTCTGTCCATTTAAATATTTTTTGCCTGATTTGACATAAATCTGCGCTACCCTTAAAATAATGCTAACTTGACAGTAGTAACGCATGGATGTAAGTTGATTTTTTCATCAGCATACAGTGAAATAACAATAATCATTAACACACATGTTTAGTTTAGATGAAATTCAACATTAGCGGTTAGACACCCTTTGCATTCATAACCATCGTCAGTTTTTTTTTGGCAGCTAATCGATCGCTGGAGTCAATGTGTTCAGGATTAGCTAAGCCCAGCATTCGATTAGCACACGTTTTAGCTGGTCAGTTTCTAAAATTTTGTGACCATGCCATCTTGCTGCAAATCCCCAACACCGAATAATCCACAAGATTAAAATTCGGATTATTTGGCAGCAGGTTTTTGAGTTCAATGAACTAGGGCACATGGGAGTGCAGGCAAATGCTTAATTTCAAAGGTAATAACGATTTATGCAAATTAAGCAAAAAATATTTAAATAATCCACTATGCAAGTTGAGCATTTTTCTTCTTTTAAGCATTCTGAAACTTTTGACATATAGCACGCCTTTCTACCACTAATCGTCGCAAAGTTATCAACACTCAAACAAATCCGGTTTTTATTGGACACTAAAATTACTAATACAGGGTGGTCCAATAA
>Ga0209671_1002172_pt1 | contig 17618 bp, 13 predicted proteins | sample WorMetHERISLAND2_2_FD_187401 | JGI IMG/M metagenome (GOLD analysis project Ga0209671, IMG submission 187401) | Marine gutless worms symbiont microbial communities from Max Planck institute for Marine Microbiology, Germany - Olavius geniculatus... | ecosystem: Host-associated > Annelida >...
GAGTAAAGGGACAGCACTTTGAACATCTGCTGTAACTTCTGACTATGATGTTGCTAATCAACAGTTCGTTCAACTTCAAACGTTGGCGTTGTAACATTTAATGATTTCGTAACTGACGTTGTTGGTTTGTTGGAGTACTGCAGTGCAGTTGCCTCTATTGTTGGTGCCACAGGAAAACCTCAGCTGGTACTCTGTTCTTAAAATTTCTTGCAAAGTAACACATGCTATTAAGTGCTGATTCTCTAACAATTATTTTTGTCAAAATCTATTGCTATTGAACCAGGACCGTTGGAGTTATTGCAAAAGGTAGCAGGGGTCCGGTTTTTTTTGAGACACAGTGCAGTAAATTCAAATCTGTTGAAAGCAGTTTCCATTCTTGTGAGCTGACGATATCGGGCGTGTTGTATCAAAGAAAATTTTAGTTGCTTTGATGCAGTGCGATGAAACGCTGTCCTTACATAATTGAATTTTTAACTCTCCTTACATCATTAAGCAGATCGAGTAGTGTCATAAGTGAAATCACTGAAATTTATAAGCAAGTAAGAGTACATATTGGTCTACAAATGCACAAAAGGAAATTTACCTCCGAAAAGTATACGCGCCGTAAAAGTTATGCAAAGTTCGGGACGTTTTTAGCGCCACCCGGTATAATCAGTGAGCTGTTTAGACTAGTAGAAAAAATCAAACAGTTTAATTTCAAATTGTACTGCAGCAATGATCCTTTCATCCTTCTCTACTATTTTAACTAAACAATAAACATTGTCAGTCATGAGACCATTCGATTCATCACTAGCACTTTACTATGAATGGTCCATTCGTCACCATGCATATATCTTGCACTGTTATAGAGATATGGCGCCTCAAAAATGATGGGGGTCACGTGATGTTATTGATCACGTGACCGTTCGAATCCCAATGGTCGACTTCCTATGGGTGGAAAAGGGGATGGAGAAAAAGAGAAAGGAAAATGGAGAACGGGAAAAGGGAAGGAGAAGGGAAAGGAAAAAGGGAAGGAGAAGAGGAAGGGAAAGGGGAAGGGAAAGAGAAGGTGGAAAGAAGATAGCTTAAGAAAAGTCGGATGCACCGACGCACGGACACTCAGGTGATCTTATACTCTGTCCCCTAGCACTGGACAGACAATTAATGACACCACCAGTAAGGCACCCACCAATCCAGTTCATTCAAATAAACCACGCACAACCTCAGCACTGCTTTGTCAAGAATACTGGAGAAAATCTATCATCATGCACACTAATGTAACACAGATTCTATACACCAGGTATCTACATACGCGATACAATACTTCAAGTCTATCAATAACACAGCATCAGAGCTAAGGACAATGCTTCATACCTTCTGCGTCTGTTTAAGCAGTCGTGGCCAATAAGCTCCAGTCTCTTTCTTCCGGATGATCATCGGAATATGCCGTGGCAACAGAGCATACTGAGACTGCTGTTAACGTACAGTTACACATTCATAAGTGGTAATTATTTCTCAAAATATATGTTTCTATTTCAATTTCTTTTTTACGGAAATTCAGTAATTCAAGGTTTTCACGTGCCCATGTGCAAAACTAGCTGCCATGCCAAAAATATCGAAGTGCATCATGTTACAGAAATGCCCTAATAATATGCCCTATTAATTTAACATTAAAAATGCAACACAGTGAGAACAACACATAGTAAGACATCTATTATGCCAATACTAGTACAATGACACCATAATCAATTAATGCTAGGCAACTCTGAACAAGAAATCTGAGCTAATGCTCATGAGACGTGCAAGAGCCTATAGCAGTTCCTGTTCACTGTAATCCTGGTCTATCTCCTTCCAATTCGCGTAATTCAATCTTTTGCAGTGAAAAATTGCCAAGAAATCACTAAAAAACCCTATTTTTAAAGCTCAAGGTCATTAAAGTCATCAATGTTGACATTTCTAAGAAGCTTGTTGCCAGTGCTTGTTATAAGCAGCATGTTTGTGCCTATCTGCAACCATTTTCACGCTAGACAAGCAAACAGTGGATAAATAACCACTTTTAAGAGGGGTACACCTCTTTGACACCTGCGTGCACAGGCCTTCTTAAACGTAAAAGGTCCGGACTTGGACTGGCAAAAATCTGCATTCAATGCTAAAAATTTCATACGCAGGTTGTCTTGGTCTATCTCCAGCCATTTCGGTGCAATTCACTCTAGAAATGTGTGCTGTGGCCCGAAATTGTGAAAAATTCACTCTTTAACCACTATTCTGGGGGTTCAAGGTCATTGATGTTGACATTCCTAAGAAGCTCACCGTGAGCGCTTGTTATGATAAGCAGCATGTCTGTGCCTATCTGCAACCATTTTCACGTTAGATGAGCCAACAGCAGTAGAATAACGATTTTTAAAGAGAACTGCCCCTCTATCGCCCCCTCATTCATGGGGAGCCCCTTCACCCAGTGGCGTGAAATTTTGTCACGAAATACTAAAGACTAGGCTATCACATGGTGAACAAGAAATTTGAGCTAATGCTCACGAGATGCGCGAAAGCCTATAGCAGTTCCGGTTCAGTAGTTAAGCTGAAAATTGGGATGCTCATGGGCGTAAAAATGGACTATCGGTACTTAAACAAAACTGTTTGTGTCTGTGCATGTGTGCTGCGTAGTAGCAAAAATACTCCCTATAGACAAACTGCGCTGCTTACCGAAGGATCAATGTCGGCATAAAAATCTATCGTCAACTCATACTCCAGCTTGTCTGGACCTCCTTTACCACTGCAAACAAAAGAACATTTTGACAGTAAAACAGCTACCCCTGTAACAGATTTTTTGTTTGTACTTCATATCTATTATATAGCAAACAAAAACATGCAAAAATAATGAGCTACTATGTGCCGGCACACTATGACATCAGCATTACGTCACGACTAGCAAAAAATATTTCACTAACAGCTATATTTTGTCCAAATAGTTTGAATCAGTATTTCTTCAGCTACATCTGGTAAAAATTTCATGCAAATTGATCATCATTTGACTGAATTATGAAAGAAAGAAAAAGGGCGCCTTTTTATGAAACACCGTGTGGTTTTGCTTGTCAAATGATATGATGGGGGCAGTGAGCAAAATTCCTGCTCACGTGATATTCCGTTGACAAGGTCAAACCCAAGTGTGCTGGTAGTTGCTTATTACGTCTGTATGGCCTCCTGTGGAAAGCCTTAATGTAACCTACCTGTTCAGGGTCTCAGCTATCACTAGATATATTCTAAAATAGATTTTTCAATGTTGTTTGAAACTGGAAACAGAACCAACTTTGAATATTCACCACACAAGCATACCAACAGCTTGGTCAGGGTGATGCAATCGGGTCAACGAGTTGTTGCAACGATTAGCAGCGATGCTGTGCTGAGGTCGACCCCCAAATTGTGGCATGTTGATAAATTTTTTCTGGGAAAATTTTTGGCTGAAAGTGCAAAATTTGGGGCTAAAAATCCCTTACATACGGAAAATCTAAAGTAAAAAGAACAAAATTTAAGGTAAAAAACCAAAATTTTAAGCACCCACATTTCTTCTTTTGGAAATTTTCCAGGTGTCTGTTGAAATATTGCAATTCCTAACACTTTCAACATACGGTGCCAATGGTAATAAGAATAACTGATGCGTGTTGTTACTGTCATGACTCATGACTGATAAATATCCTGTGGCCAGCCATATCCAGCACTTGAGGCACTCTGTGAATGGCAATGCTAAACTATGCATGTGAGGGTGAAACAGCAGACAAGAGCTGGCGATAGATTAACGTTGGATGCAAAATAATGATGACTCGATATCGTATATGTATCGTATCATCCAAAAAATATCGAATCTTTTGACATATCACAATATTCGAAAATATTGCGATATTTTCGACAATATCACAATATTTTCTAGATTGTTCACTACAATGTGGTAATTGGAAAGAAAGATTACAAATGGGGTGAGTTGGAGGTGTCGTAGTTTAACTACAGTCGTAATATTATTCTACCTAGAGACATATTTGTATTATCTAAATAGAGCATATTGCCTAGCTCAATGTTTCAAGTCTTGTTCCTATGCTTGTATAAAATTTACATACTTATTATTTTAAAATATTGATATCGATATCGCGATATTTGTAAAACCAAAGGCCAACATCACAAGAGCAGATGGTGAAGGCAGTTAAGTCATCAATTTTTGGCATCTTCTTTGCCTGGGTTTGCGAGACACCCTCTCAGTCCCTGTGACAGTTACTGGAAGTAACCAAATTCTGTTTTGGATTTATCTTATACGTATCTTCTATCATGAAAGCCTTCAGCAACGCTTGCTGCAGTAAGACTTTGCAACTGACATAACTGCTGTCTACATATCACCTGCAGGTGTTGCCACAAAGTAGCTGCATAACTGTTGCCTGCCTTGCAAGCCTCGCCAGCCTCGCATGCATAGTTTAGCATGGTCCCTTTTGAAGACAAATGACAGGCTATTACGGTAATGTAAACAATGTCACACAAAAATCTGAAACACACAAATTGGCAACACAATGTGCTCACTATACCTAAATGTCAACTTGCTGTCATCAAAACTGACCACCGCATTCTGGCAATCTTCTATGTTGATAGTGACATACAACTTGTCATTGCGTTGTGCCCAGATTACTGCTGGTAAATGCCTGTCACACAAACAACACAAGCTAGTCACCGATATCACATCAGTTTATTATGACAACTTTGTTCCAGACATCACAATATCACACTATCTGTTTGAACATGACATGTGTAATTATGTGTCGTAGTGTACCTTCGTATTTTCAGTAAAATAAAATTGAAATCGGGCTTATTTTTCATACTAAAATATCTTAAGTCCATTTCCCTAAAATTATTTATCTTTCAGACATAGATAATAAATGTTTTAAATTTATATCTTTCGTTAAAAAGGTCATCAAACATCACCTTTTAGTGTGGTATAAAGCCACATATAGGCTGCTGTCGGAGCTCCCTGAGAATACGTTACGTGATGCTTGCTCACGTGATAGGCAGCTTAGGCCCTTTAGGCCGGCTCCGGCAGTGTAAAAGGCGAAGCACAGTGATGACAACTGATCAGTTTGATCGAGCGTTCGGACAGAGCACATTGACTGACAAGGTGCTGAGCCTGGGCCTTCCCAAACGAAACAACGAAAACCAACGAAACACCCTTCGTCCAAACGAAATCCACTGTTCAATAATAACTATATCTCTATCCATTCACGGTCATTTGACGAAGACCCTTTCGTCGGCAACCCATCGTCCACGAACTTATTACTAGCATGGGTAACCGCCTATCTTTCGGGGCCGAAGGTACCAATGAAGCGGAGATCTTGCAATCACCCAGAACGAAAGACGAAGCGAAAGCAGCGGGCGGTTACACAAAATTCCAGAACAAAAGGTCACATAAGAAACGCTGATAAGATTCATGCAAGATCGTGTTTCACTTTGTCACGAGTGTGCGGGGTCCCCGTGTTGCGCACGTTGTCCGGAACACTACGCTAATGAGCGATGATCACAATAAAATCGCACATCAGCCAACAGCAGAGCCCAAAAACATGATATGCGTTTTGTAATGACTATCGATACATCTCATTATCTCTCACTTACTTTTCCGTTGCCATTTTTTCACAAAATTTTTACAACTATTCAAACAGGAAACAAAAATAACATACAATCCAAAACTCGAGAAAACTGCAGTCTGATTGGTGCAAAATCATTTCGCAAGGTAATGCCGTCACACAGCGAGAAATGTCCTCGCAAGTCGCAACTCGGTCAGTGGGTCCACTCCACTCACATCATAGGAACTTTCGTTTCAAGCATTCGGTTGCTAATTCCTCCACTATTCTCCGTTCATCAATTTCAACAGATATGACGCTATTTAACCTACACATGTACTTAGGCCTCTTTTGCTTGTTTGATTTCGTTCTTGAGTTTCGTTCGTTGTGTACCTGGTATAAACAAGAAGCTGAGTTATGCTATAGAGAACAGGTTGTCAGCTAGCTGTGAGTATCCGTACTGAATTCCCAATCTATGAATCTATGCAATCTATAAATGCAGCTTATAACTAGGCTAGGTGTCAGCCTATATAATGGTGCATTCGTCTTAATGCTAATTTCCGGTATTTGGTTTTTGGGCCGACCGTTGAAATCGACCCTTTGTCGTGGTTGTCCGTCTGTACATCCGTCTGTCGTCCGTCAGTCACGGATGTACTGTGGCTAAACGGTACGAGATAAAGCCTTGGAAATCAGCAAGAAAGTGGCGCGACCCTCTTTCAGATAAAATAAAAATCATTGACCTTGGATGACCTTCAAAGTCAGTGACAACCAGGGGCAGGAGACTACTATGATCACTATAACCGAACGTAACAATAGGTAATTGTGGTAATAACAACACGTATTACGGTAATAGGGTAGGAATACGCGTCCATGTGAGACAAAGCGGCGACTTGCATGAACTGACCTTTGGAGGTGAGGGTGAGGCCAGCAGAGGCATTTTTGTGTAACAGTGCTTATGTGTTTACAGTCACTTTGGAGGCCTATACCCGCCAGAGCCTGCTTCATGCACCGGTCTGCGTGGCACCGGACAGGTACGCCACGCACCTGGTAAGTATTTTCGTTGGTTTAGAACCGAATGGATTCAATTTGCAGGGTTCTAACTGCATGGCGGCACGACGGGCAGATAGGCCTACAGATGAACTGAGCCATAGTAGAGCACAGCTAACTCTATGGAGTGTTGCCGGCCATTCGGCAATAATGCTTTCGTCGAACGCACGATGTATATGAACAGGCTAATGCATGTAAGAGCGGGACCGTGCGATGACGCATCGCCGCAGTGCATGGCCTTGCAAAAGATCGGCGTTGTCGTTGATGTAGTTGGAAACGCGTGCAGTTGCAGCAGCTGCTGCTGCTGCTGAGCAGTGAAGATGCGACGCATCCGTGTGATATTGTTCTGGCTGCATCACTTTGTCATTTCAGTAGCAATTGCAGGTATGACTGTCAGATGTGTGACTGTCAGATCAGTTTTATGCCGCGCCGCGCGTACTAGGCCTATATATATGTAAAGTTCGCCTCCGACCTCCCGGCCGACCCCTCTGCCCGCGCGGCCTGTACGGCCTGCCCGCGCCTAAACCTCCGATCAACTTCCGGTTCCCGAGTCTCTGCTTCTGTTACTGTGTGAGGGGGCGCCTAACTGCCAACTCCGCCACTTCCGTTTCCGCTACTTCCGGTTTGACTACCGGTCGCGTGAAAGCCTCCCGTGTGAAGTTTACGTCACTTAGACTCCTAGTGGCGTCTCTCAAACCTGTGGCGGCGGCGGCTGACATTTCTTGCTCAAGGTCGGTAGGTTGAGAACCCGGGGCTGTTCCAGAGGCGCTATCCTCCCCATCACCTTCCTGGGACTAGGCAAGTCAGCAACAGTAAGCTTGTTTATACAGCCGTAATTTTCTGCTGGGTTTAAAGCAGGGAATTACCGTAAAACTTTTAATAAAAGACGAGTTTCTATTTAGCGCTAGTTTTTACGCGCCAGAGCGCGTAGCTAGCTGTAGCGCATATTAGCTATGGTATCCGGTAATTCTGTTTTGGTGTCTCCAACGCGGTACCGATCGGAGCCCAGGTGAGATAGAGACTTCTGGTTTTCACCTTATGATGGCGTAGAGTCTCTAGTATTTTGTGACAAAATTTCATGCCACTGGGTAAAGGGGGCTTTCACGAACGAGGGGAAGAAAGAGGGACACCCCCCTTAAAAGCGTTATTCTACCGTTATTAGCTCTTCTAACGTGAAAATGGTTGCAGATAGGCACAGACATGCTGCTTAACGTAACAAGCACTGGCGACGGGCTTCTTAGGATTGTCAACATTGATGACCTTGATTGACCTTGAACCCTAAAAATAAGGAATTTTAGTGATTTTTTTTAGATTTTTGGCTGCTAAAAAGTGAACTGCGACGAAATGGGTGGAGATAGACCAAGATTACCTGCGAACAGGGACTACTATAGGCTTTCGCGCGTCTCATGAGCATTAGCTCAGATTTCTTATTGTTAATGTAGAAATAAACGCTTAGGACGTTTATTAGAAGTTTTACGGTAAGCTGGATTCCTTAAGTTGAATTTTCTATAACCTATCGTATCGCACACCTAATCGAACTTAACCGCATTGATTTTAATCAAAACCAACTATGTATCTAGATACACGTACAACAAGTGCGTGTGAACTGTGAGTGCAATAAAAATGATGATAATGATGATGATGATATAGCGGAGTGGGCAGGACAACAGCGCGGATCATTCGTTGAATGCTGCGAAGCTGGGCGACTGCTGGCGACTGCCGAGAGCACCTGCAACGATGGATCACGTGACCACCTGTCACATGACCTGGTGTCGGACGATCGTTCTCACTGTGCTGTCGTGCGTGAGGTCTGCTGCCTGGCAGAACGTCGTCATGTGCGCTGTCGACGAGGTGTCAATCACGTACTGACAGTAACCGCAACGTTCCACAACCAGCAGCAGCAGCAGCATGACTGTCAGCATCTGTCGGACGACGCCAAGGTACTGTCGGCTGTACTATGTCCCTGTCCGTCGTTAACTGCGTCGACGTTTATTAGTTTAAGATAAGCTGATTATAGCACAACAATTCACCGAATTTTTCACGATAATCCCCCTAATCCGGATATCATCAGCCAAAAATTCATTTCATCCGTGTGCATTTTTTTTCAAATTTGAATACGTTGACAACTTCTAAACTGAACACTGTAGCGTAAAGTTTACTCATCGAACAAAGTAGGCTATACCGTGGCAAGAGGAATAGTGAGATGTCATAGAAAACAGTGTGAGTGGAAAATGCATGACATTGACGGGGTGCACTGCATAGGTGTAGGCCCTGCTTTTTACGCGCGAAAGCAGCTACCGCTTTCAGCGCGTCTTAGCCATCGCAATTCTGTCTGTCCGTCCGTCTGTCTGTCACACGGGTGGATCAGTCAAAAACGATGCAAGACAGGATCACCAAATCTTTACCGTCGGCTGCCTGGAAGACTCTAGTTTCAGGAACCGTAAAGCTTTCCTATAAATTCGAAGGGGGTCACCCCGAACGAGGGCGCTAAATGAGGGAAGGGGCAAAATTTGTGATTTTTGGCCAATAAGTCGCTGTATCTCAATAACGGTGCGAGATAGGCCTAGTTTACTATTAATCACTAATAGGAAGTCGTACACTGGCTGTCGATTGGCGCCAAATTCAATGACCTTGAATGACCTTGAACGCCAAAATAAGGAGTTTTATGGATTTTTTCGGCGATTTTGGGCTGCGACACAAGTCTGTATCAGTCACAGGGTGGCGCAACTATCGTTATGCAGTCCATATAGAGAATTTGATACTTGTATATTAACTTAGCGTGAACACCACAATTTTCATCTAAACTACTGAACCGGAACTGCTGTAGGCTTTCGCGCGTTTCGTGAGCATTAGCTCAAATTTCTTGTTGTTCTTGGAATCATTTGATTTGCAGGCATAGCACCGTGAACAACTGCCAAGATGACGGAATGTATACGCGCCGATAGGCTAAACAGAGCCGCAGCCACTGGCTCGAAGACCGCGGAAAGACAACTTGTCTCGGATCGTGGCAGAGCTGTGACAGAATGGTACTGTCTGTCTTGCTGCTTACGTATTTACTTACTCTTTATGTTCTCAGGAATGCTGCGGATGCTGCTTGCTCGGCCGATTTGCCAAACAATCGTCGTCCACCGCGACGTGCGTTCCACCGTTCTACTTCACTGACCTCTGCCGCCAGTCCTTCATCCAGTGCTGTACGTCATCGCTGCGTGACGTCACTGTGACGTCACTGCCGCCCAGGCGTCTCGAATTTACCGCCAGCGATGTAGAAGTTCTCACGACAACGCAACAGACGAAACGTAAGCATCAGTGTTTCGTTGATTCCATGCTAATATGGCCTTAGATTGGTACAGCCGATCGGCGATCAATCTTGAGTTTCTGCTGACGTGTACGTGTCCTCCAATAGACAGCATTATCACACTGATGACTGTCTGGAGGATAACAGGGAAGATTATTCGAACTACCATTATGTTAATTACATATGCACGCATATAATGGAGTTCTTACAATTTTAGGTTAACTTCATTTTTGTGTTTTGTGTTTCTGTAAAGGTTAAACTTTCTGTTTATTGTAAAGTTTAAACTTACCATTCCATTATTGCGTTTGTGTGCATTCTGCCTGAAAAGGCCGTCCCTGAAATGACCTATACTGTGTTGGGTGGGACGTTAAACCCTACTCACTCACTCGATCCTGGCTGGCATAGCGTGCTAGTATAATTTTTTTTGTGAATATAGTCTTTATATGCACGATATGTAGTAGTTTCGCAGTTGAGACTCTTAGCTTTCGTTATCGTTTCGTGATTTCAAGGCAGATGCGTATTGACATCATAGATGTTAAAAACATTGATTTGCAAATTAAAAAACATTTTTAAAAACATGTTTTTTAAAACTTATATAAAAAACGTTATAAAAACTTGGATAAAAAACATTAAACTGCAGATGTTTCCAATCGCTACTTTTTTCGCCATTATACATGCAAAGAGTATCTAACTCAGATAATTAAAAACAAAAACCTACCATTTGTAAAGACTAAAAACCGAAATGTACTAAATGAATCAAAAACAGTTGAAGGCAATTTGCCCATGAGAAATAAATCATACTTGTAATTTTGTACGTTTATGTTTTAACAAGAACAAAAAGCACGACATTAAAAAGCGCAAAAAACATTAGGCCTAAAACACATAAAAACATTAAAGAAATAAAAAAAACCATTACAAAAAAACCAAAAAAAACATTACAAATAATAATAAAAACATAAAACATGTTTTTTTAATTTTATAAAAAACAAAAAATGTTTTTACATCTATGATTGACATCGTAAGTACTGTTTGACGTGCTGCACTGCATACAGCGGAGGCGTGGTCAGGAGGTAATGGGGGCAACTTCTCCCTCCTAAGTTGTAAGCTGCCGGAAAATTTTCAAAAATTTCTTTTTTTAACATTTTGTTTAAAAATGCGAAATTTGGGGCTGGAAAACGTCAATTTAAAAAAAATTTGGGGGCGGAATCAAAAATTTTGAGCACTCATAATCTTCTCCGTCAAAAATTTGCAGTGGTTGTCGAAAAATTGACATCTTCCTGCTCGCTTACTTTTTTAACCAACGACGCCGCTGCTGCATTGCTACTTGTCACGTGCGCTACAGCGTCGGCAGAGGCGATGACGTCACCAACGACGACGACTAAAACGTCACCGACGACGGCGACTTCAAGCGTCACTCATGACGCATGTCGTCAGTGCTCGTCGTCACAGCGCTGCGTCGTCAGATCACGTGGTACTGGGTCACGTGTTCGATGCGTTCCTCGGCGCAGGTGGTTCTCCAGTCGTCGGCGAGCACCTGACGGCCAGTGCCCGCCCGGGTGGCTGCCCAGCCGCCGGCACAGACGTCGATGTACCGGTACGTTTCAGTCAAAAATTTTCTAACACTGAACGTATACGCCAATTCCAATGTTTCCCAGATTTTACCGAATTTTTTCCAACTGCCATCTTTGCGTCTGGATGCAACGTTAGTCTTATACCCGTAACACTATACTTTGTCATAGAACTCATCCATAGTTGTCGCCAGCTCTAAGTCCTCGGTATGTCTTAATCCCATCGTATAACATGATTTAGTTAAGTTACCGACATCGTCGTCGTCATCACGGACATTTGTCTATAGTTTCAGCAGTAGTAAACGCAATGTGAAATTGTGAATAGTTTCACGAAAGCGGCAGGCGAAAATACAAAACCAGCAACGAGTAACAACACGCTAGCAACAGTGACGTTACATGCACTGCGGGATAATAGGGTCAGTATACGACAGAACAGTAGGCTACGGCTATAAAAACTTCATTCAGTTGTGGTGATGCACTAGCCCTGTATCCGTGGTCTGGCAGTGTAAACTGGTGTCTGGCTGAGGGCTAGGGAAACGGAGATCAGCGTTGCCCTATGGGCGTTATTTTTCGGGAAAGACTTTACTTTTCCATCACTTTTTTCGCTTTTCATTTAGCACTGCAGAACGCATTGACGACCATATTTTGTTGTCATTGAATTTATGCATATATAGATTTGGACGAGTGCAAGACTGGCCAGCACAACTGCACGAAACGACATCTGGTCTGCGTTAACGTGCCCGGCAGTTACCGCTGCGTAACGACAACATCCTGGCCTACGACGACAACAACAACGACAACAGCGATGACAACGCGTGACAACAGGACGCCAGACAACGACGACAGCGACAATCACAGGGTGTCAGTGACGTCGGAGAACAATCTGCCGGCTACATTAGAGTTTTCGTTCTATACTCCTACTACTACTACGCCGACGACGACAACTGAAGTCAGGACAACAACGACTACGTCGACGAAAACTTTGAGAACGTTGAACGACAGCAGAACGACCGATCATCACTATCACAGAGTTCCGCTCACCGCGGCTGTGCCAAGTACATCATCAGCGCTTTTGTCTCAAGCCACGACAACAACGACGACGACGCCAATCGTATCGTCCAGAACAACGCCGACGTCGACGAAGATTTCGACCAAGTTGAGCGACATCAGAACGACGGACGAGCTTGATAATGGCGACAACGGCGTAACATTAGCACCGGTCACCAACGTGCCGGCCACATCACGATCGCTGTTTCACACCACTGCGACGACGAGGATGATAACTACAAATGTCGCGGCGACGACCACGACAAAAGATTTAAAGTCTTTGCCTGTTAACATTAAACGACTTCTGTCAACGACATCGATAGCCACCAGTGTACTGACGACCTCTCAGCGGGCTTCGTCGACTCAGACCAGAAGGACGACTGAACAGTCCACGTCGAACACGAGTTCAACGTCAACTCTCTCACAACCAGCTTTCGGCAACTTCAACGTCTGCCGACCCGGCTACATGTTGAACCAGCTCACTTCAACCTGTGAAGGTGATCGGTTTCGGTCATGTATACGAACATTGTTCTTCATCTTGTTGCATTCTTTTTCATTGGTATTGAGTCGGTATAAGTAAGTGAGTTAATAAGTAAACAAAATAGCTCAAAGCTGGAAATTAACACAAATTATCCACAATAGATCATCATCTCAACACTCGAACAGAAATGGCTTTAGCAGCCACTTAAGACTGTTCAAAGTTAATGTCACTTTGCCTCACTCTATGCCCAAAAGCACAGGGCAAAGAATATGAAGTAAGTAAGTAAATAAGTAAGTGAAGTGTGAATTTATATAGCACATATCCTGATGTTAATCTCTAATGCGCTCTACTACTTTAATAAATGTGTTTTTTTGCAATCTGTGTATGTTATCAATTGACCGTTTGCACAACTACATTGTTGACAGTGAAGCTGTATAGTAATTTTTTTCTGTCAGTTGCAGTTAACAGTGAATTTTTTGCATGCAACTGTAAAAGTGTTGCTGCCGATGTTGTAGACGTAAACGAATGTGAGACGCTGGACAAGCCGTGTCCTGGTTATCGCAACAACATGACGTGCAACAATACGCCGGGCAGCTTCACATGCTCCTGTTCACCAGGATTCCGCTTCAACCCTAGATCTCGACACTGCGAAGGTAATCAGTTCCATAGCCTATTCAATATTACCAGCGTAAGACCGAGACTGCTAACAGATTTAGAATTTAAAGAACGGAAGCAGATAGCGGTTTCGTAGAAATTGAATGTTTTCTGTCAAGTGATGTGTAAATTTTGACGTTTCAGCGAAAAAAGTGTGCAGGATGTCAGCGTGAACGGGGGCGACAGCAGGTTGCTGAACTCGTTAAATACGCCACTAAACCGAAACTGATTCCGATTTCTAGGCAGTCAAGCCGGAATTGTCTGTTTGGTGACAGAGGCACGTGTCAGTGAAAACCGGTCGGGAATTGAACCGCCGACTTTTTCATTGCGAGTCCAGCATCCTACGCTATTACGCCACTTTGGAGGCGCCAATCAATCGGTCGATAGATCGAGCGATCAAAGTTGTCTGGTTGAGCTACTTTGCAGTTAGTAAAGTTGAATGTTTTAGCTGTAGATCAGCAGCGTTGTGGGTTGAAAAAGTAAGCGGGGCAAAAAATTGCAATTTGCTGACAAACTCTGTGAATTTCGGACAGAATTCTGCTGCAAATTTCGTACAGAGGAGATTATGGATGCATTTTCCAGCCCTGCACTTTCGTCCATCATTTTCCAGTCTTGCATTTTCCGGTTCTGCATTTTCAGCGCACAGTTGCCATTGAATTTTCCCCGAATGGAATTTGTAAAGCTCTAATGGATGAAAAGTTTTTGACAAACGTGTGCGCTGACTTGTGTTTGGTGCACCAGACGCTGATGAGTGTTCGCTACACAGAGCAGCAGTGCGTCGTGCCGCTCGACGTCGGTCCAAGTCTCCGGCGTCAATCTGTTCTACCCACGAGCATTGCGTCAACACACTGGGCTCGTACGTTTGTCAGCCTACAGCCGACTGTGTCGGAGGATTCCGCGTCGACCCCGACACTCGCCGCTGTGTGGGTGAGTACTACCGCACTGCTGGAATGCGTAAGCGAGAACGCAGTGCAAGCTTATACCACTCCAGACAGTGCGGTATCGTATTTAAACTACGCGCAGATGGCTTAGACTGCACCCTTATTTGGTTTACGACAGTAGCCAAAAATTGCGAAAAAGTACCAGTGCAAGCTAAGTGTGGTTTCAGCTAGTGAGTATTTGGCACATCAGCACGGACAAGGCCATTTAGTGCCAGTAGGTATACGCCTAACTCATCTCACTGCTGTCATCATGCATAAATACGACACCGTTCATCACACACCTGTCCACAGCTGAAGCTACATGAACACGAACAGCTTTCAACACAACCGCGAAAGAGCAAACCTGAATATGGTCGTCATTAGCTCTGTCTGAATCTGAATCTGTGCGTTAAGCGGAGTTTCTATCCAGTGCAACGCATGCGTAGCCTACGTTGCGTTCTCAACGCACGCAAATGCGTAACAAACGCAATAAACGCAAAAAAGTACGCAACAAACGCAGCTGACGCCGCTCTCGCCACGGACAAAACGCAGAGACAGAAGCGATCGTTACGTCAGCTACGTCAGTTGCATTACAGACGTTGCGTCCGTTTTGTTGCGTATGTTGCGTGCGTTGCGTTGCGTTGGATGGAGGCTAGGTCGTCGGTCGTTGTTGCTGGACGGTGCTGCGTGCTATGTGTTCAGACGTGAACGAGTGTACAGAGTGGTCTGAGTCTGATGAACCCGCGTGTGGTCCGGGCCGAGTCTGCGTCAACGTGCCTGGGTCGTACCACTGCTATGACCCGTCGGATGTCGACTGTACGCGGCTGGATTCAGACACTGGCCAGTGCGTCCTCGATGCCAGAGTCAGCCCGGCGCCACTTTGTCAACCAGGCATGACGTTCGACGCCGCCGCTCGACACTGCGTCGGTAAGCAAACAGGCTCAGCGACGTCGAGAGCCACAGCGGGGTCCGAGGAAACTTTTTCGCGGGGCCCTTCTGGGGAGAAAATTTTTGAATTTTTTTTTTTAATGGCGCATTCTGGTGCACTATATATTTTTGAGCCACGGCGGGGCTTCTCAAACGTCGCGGGGCCTGGGGTAACTTACCCTTTTACCCTTTTTCTTTCAGTGGGCCTGAACAAGCACGACGCGTTGAAGCCTTCAAGGTTTCTTTGCGATTTCTGCATGAAGTTCGTTCGCGTATCGAGATGTCTTGCCGAGACATTCGGCTGTTTGACTTTGAGAGCTTATCGTTGTCTCGTGAGAGCAACGAACTCGTCGAGGAGGAAGTTAGTGGACTGCTCATTCGCTGATGTATAGTGGCAGTGCATTTTGCTGGTCTTAAGTTCTTAAGACTAGCTTCTTAAGACCATCGTTGCATGCTCGTGCCACGAAAAAAACGTTATGATACTTGCCGGTGTCGGCACTATGTTAACGTCCCGTGATTAGGCCTAAATGTTGTGACTGTGGAACGCGATAGGCCTATACAGTAACAGCGTGTCATAAAAAAACAAGCCACTTTTTGAATAGCTCCGTAAAACATTGGGGCCGATTTTGATAATTGGTGGCATGCAACATCGCGAAGAAACTTGACGCTGTTTTGCCCAATTGATACAATTGTTACACTACTTTGTGAATGGGCAAAACTAGACTAATTTACGTCAATTCTCTCCGCGATGTTAAAATCAGCCAATGTTTCGCGGAGCTATTTAAAAAAGCAAAGTGGCCAGCTTATCTTAAGTCACGGTGTAGTCAATACTGTTGACAGTGGAGTGCATGATGTAGAATTATGTGGATGCTGCAGACATAAATGAATGCGAGGATGCTGCTGCTGACAAGCCATTGTGTGCCGATGATGAGATGTGCATCAATACAATCAGCTCGTTCATCTGTCGACCACGCATTGACTGCGGACCCGGCTACAAGCTTAACCTCTCCACCATTAGCTGTGACGGTCAGCAGCTAACTGATTCCATACTCGGCTCAAGCTGATGTCAGACAAAGCAGTTTTAGTTGTCTGTCGGCGGAAATCTTTTCCGTTTGCCAGCATTTTCATTAACGGGAAACACGATTGGAAAAACCTAGGTTTTTTCGGGAAACGTTTTTAGGTTTAAGGCTTTCAAAAATTTTTTAAAAATGTTTTAAGTTTTAGTCGAAGAAGGTGGAACTCAAATTTAAAAGCCCCGGAAGAAAATAATCTATACCATTCTCCATGTGACATCGTTTTTGTTGAGTAAATGATGTGACGTCAGAACTCCAAAGTAACTGTTAAAATATTAAATTGAATTTGATTTCTGTTATAAATCCTCGACAAATACAAAAAACTGAAAAAAACTAAACGTGTCACTTTTGAGATTTCACGTTTTCAGCTTAAGGTCTAGACATAGACGGCTGTCTCTGCTGCTATTTGGCATAACGTTTCCTGCTATAGACTGGTAACTGATCAGAGAACGAAAGTATCGCTGGCGTAGATGGCAGGGCTGCCGTGGTTATGAATATTTTCGTGAGGATTCTCATGGGTTTGGGTAGGGGATGGGCATGGGATGTGCGCTGATTCTTTCTGAGACTTTGGCGCTTTATAAATCATTTACTTACTTACTTACTTACTTACTTACATGGGGATTGAAGTGCAATCTCCACTAAGAGCGAGTGAGTTGTGGCGTGCATGTAGACATAGACGAGTGTGCTACGGCAACACACAACTGTCACGATCCACTGATGTCGTGCGTCAATCGTCTTGGAACGTTCATCTGCCAGTGTCACGAGGGCTTTTACCTGGATCTGCCCACCATGACTTGTCAAGGTACTACCATTTAAAGTTAAAGTTAAAAACGAACTTATAAAGCGCCATAAAACTAAACGTGTGTGTAAAGATACAGAGGCGCTGGCTACGTCACAGTTAACCACTGTTTTCGAAAGCAAAAGTAAACAGATGTGTCTTTAGTCGACGACGGAATACAGGCAAACTGTTTGCTTCAATGACTGAAGTAGGAAGATTGTTCCAGATAGTTGGTACGGCTGAACTAAAAGCACGGCTGCCGTA
>Ga0209671_1002175_pt1 | contig 17614 bp, 6 predicted proteins | sample WorMetHERISLAND2_2_FD_187401 | JGI IMG/M metagenome (GOLD analysis project Ga0209671, IMG submission 187401) | Marine gutless worms symbiont microbial communities from Max Planck institute for Marine Microbiology, Germany - Olavius geniculatus... | ecosystem: Host-associated > Annelida >...
GGGATGTGAACTTCGTAGTGAAATATGTTAACTGAATTGTGTGCTGGTTCATAAAATGTCAATTATTTCTGTTTTAAACCTGCTGTTTATCGTCAGTTAGTAAAACTCGTGATGGACGTGTTGTGAAATGTAAAAATTTGGTGGTTGGTCGCGCTTAATACGGCATAACTTTGTCAAAGTTGGAGATAATTGAATAACGTTTTGCAGATTAGCGTAAATCTGAACGGATAATAGGCGTGTAAAATTTTGTTTAAAAATACTCAGCCGTTTCGAAAAAATTATCAGAAAACCTCAGGGGGTAAAATTTTTTGGCGCACCCTGTATACTTCGATTACAATATTATTTGTGATAGGTTGTATTTCCTTCTCATGGACAAATCTTAAACATTATCACATTGTTTTTTTTCTAATTATTATTTCATAGGCCTACTACTTTTTTCGTTTTTTACCATTTTTCACGCGCGAGAGCTAGCTAGCTAGCTATATCGCGTATTAGCTACGATAATTCTGTCTGTCTGTCCGTCTGTCCGTCACGTCCCGGTACCGTTCCAAGACCAGGTGAGATAGAGACTTCGGGTTTTTACCATATGGTAGCTTAGGGCTCTAGTATTTCGCGACAAAATTTCATGCCTCTGAGTAAAGGGGATCCCCACGAACGAGGGGGCGAAACAGGGACACCCCCTTAAAAAGGCGTTATTCTGACGCTATTGGTTCTTCCAACGTGAAAATGGTTGCAAATAGGCACAGACATGCTGCTTATCATAACAAGCACTGGCGACGAGTTTTTTTAGAAATGTCAACATCGATGATTTTGAATGACATTGAACCCCCAAAATAGGGGATTTTAGTGAATTTTTCGCGATTTTGGGCTGCGACACGCATTTCAAGGGTGAATTGCGCCGAAATGGCTGGAGATAGACCACAACAACCTGCGTATGAAATTTTCAGCATAGAATGTAGATATAGCGGTCCAAGACATGCTGCTTATCATAACAAGCACTGACGACGAGCTTCTTACAAATGTCAACATCGATAACCTTGAATGACCTTGAACCCTAAAAATATTGATTTTGTGTGATTTGTTGGCGATTTTTTTGCAAAAGGCCTATCTGGCAAAATTGCGACAAAATGGATGAAGATCGACTAAGATTATTTGCGAACAGGAACTGCCATAAGCTCTCGCGCGTCTCATGAGCATTAGCTCAGATTTCTTGTTACCTTTACTAGTTATATAGCTTGAGTTTATTGAGTTACACAAACAAGTCCCTAAATCTCGTACGAGAACGTAAATTATTTACTACGTACTTCGTGTGTCGGATACGCTGACTATAAATTTCAGGGATTTAAGGCCTCAGTGCTGTAAACGAAGTGCCATAAAGTCCGTATTCCAACGTTTCGCGTTTTATAGTGCAGTGCAGACTGCAGCAAGCATCATAAATATGACATGTTGGGATGCTGCGATTTTGTTGTAGGCCTGCGATTTTCCATGGACTTGGGCCGTATAAACTTTGTGTGCATAGACTTTCGATATGTTGTGGGTATATGCTCTGTTGCGCAGTTTTTTTTGGTACAACTCGTACATCAACGTGAGGCCGACCGGCGCCGTAAGTCCGATTGTCTTGGTCCATGACCGCTGATTCGTCAAACCGTCGATTATAAATGTAGTTAAATGTCTAACCCTCCAAAACCACTCAACGGATCTGGTTGAAATTTGACTTCAATTTTTTCCACATAAGGATCGTTCTTCTCTTTAATTTTGGTCTTAGTCCATTGTTCGGTTTCGGTGGAAAAATAGAAAATAAAGAATAGAAAAGTAGAAGAAAAAAAGCGAAAACATAAGGCTTGCAGTTACTACGTTACTACGTACGAGCGGCCTAACAAATCGACAACAAAAGAATGCAAGTAGAGTTTGAGCCGTATAGCTGTAGAACGCCGTAATCAGCTGTTTATCACACGCAGAACATTCGGTCAAGGAAAGAGCTAAAGCGCTGTGGCTGGCTGGCTGTATGACGGACGGGTGGTCGTCACATTATTATCATGTCCGTCGTCGTCGGTTTGCCCAGAGAGAGAGAGGAAGGAGGTGTAGGAAAGGGGGAGGTCTGACGAGCACTGGCCAATGGCCACCTGTCGACTGGGCGCAGAACTAACAGTCAGTCGTCAGTTGCTACTGTAGGTGGCCAGCTGCTCGCCTGCCTCCAGCATGTGTGTGCTTCTGTCACTCGCTGATGAAGTCAGTCACTATCGATCGTGTCTGCTGCTTGCTCGGCTGATGAGCGCTCGTGATGAGGATGGCGATGACGTCACGAGCTGCTGCTGCTGTAGCTGCTAGACGTATACTGTAGGTCTACACGGTGTAGCACACTGTCTCGGCGTGAGATACAGTCTACAGTCAACGAGCGACAGACAGCATGGCAGCTGTCGAGATGGAGCAGCTTCGCATGGAGTCGGAACAGCTGAAGAACAGGATCAGAGTCAGTATAGACTACTTTTCAATTTTATCTTACCTGAAGATATTTACCTTTATTGCTTTTCAACGTGCGTTAAAGTGCCGAGATTACATGCGGCCGGGCGTCAAAAGCAACACCGAGCGGCGCAGGCACCGACTGCACAATAGGCTTAACATTGCTAGGCCCAGTTTCTGTCGGCACCTAAGCAGCCCGGTGTTCAATACACTACCGGCAAGTGAGCTTGCACGCCAGATGGGCCTATGCGTCTGTTTCTTGAGTTTTATCAATCTTGGCCTTTGTTCTTTGGAGCTGAAAATTGATACACCGGTTACTGGAAAATGCTGACACCGATTTCGTTTTTTTCTGTTTTTTTTGTTTCCTTCTTAGAAAAAAATATATGACAAATAAACTAAGAGACAAACAGACAAACCGACAAACAGACGGACGGGCAAGACTTGTAATGCGGACTTGTAATGTAATTAGGACGGCCGCATATTCGCATAATAATGCTAGTTGTAGCCAGCGGCGTCGTGGGTTGAAAAATACCCGGGTCAAAATCGAAGTTGCGACTTTCTGACAGATACTGCGAAAAAGAAATCAAAATCTTCGCTGTCGAAAATTTGCACCTGTCCACGTTATAATTATTCATGCTTAAAATTTGAATTTTGCCTTAAAATTTTCCCAAAATGTGGGGATTTTAACTGCTGTGGGCAAAAATTTTTCAACAAGAAAATCTTTCGACAATTTCCGACAGCCCATAATTTAGGGGACGCAACAGTTGCCCCACTGCACGCCTTTGCCACGACGCCACTTGTAGTAGTAAAGTAAGTAAGTAAAGAAGTAAGTAAATAAATTTATATCGCGCACAACAACGTCGGCGAGAAACTCGCCAAATCTAAGACCCTGGCCCTGGGAATGAGGCGGGGCACTATAGATGGCTTGAGGTTGAAACTTGAAAGAACGAAAGTAGGCCTAAATGCAGACTTTTGTTTAAGATGGTTGAAATAGAAATATTGCAGACCAGGAATGTTAGCTTTTGGCTGAAACGCTGTCTCTCGCTACGCTACAGAATTGCCTCAGACCACTTGCTAGTTAACGAAGTTAACAACAAAGCGGTGCTCTCGCAGGAACACGGCGCGATGCGGCAGTGATTGAATTTTGCGGGAATTGGGGGAGCGTTGGCAGCTATTTGCTTCGGTTTGATAGAAACTGCAGTTCGCTGACATTTGCCACGTTTGTAAACATTTCCGAAAGCAAATGAAAACTAACTGAAATCGTTTAATTGTCTTGTAAAACCAAAACTGAAAAATAACTAAAACATTGAAACTTGCATGTTTTAAAGTTAAACAGTTCCATGGTCAGTTTTAGGCCGGTCCAAAACTGTCTAAAACAAAGTCGCATGCGACTGTAATGTTAGCTAGGCCTAGTATTGTTTTAGTTAGCAACTGTGTCTGAGGACTGAAGTCACAGCCAATGATCGTGCATATAAATACGTAAGTAAGTAAGTAAGTACGTGCGTAACAAGTTTGTCGGACGCACATGCTTAAAGTCAAGCGCATTATAAACCCACGGAAAAAATGCAAGACAATAAAACAATTACAAAGTTCGAATACAACACAAACATTTTAGAATAGGAATTACAAATGATCAGAACGATCTATAAGGACTTTAAAAATCTCAGGCAAAAACCGCTTTGTGGCAATTTGGTGATATTTTTCGACTACATCTTTCGTTAGTTGGTCTGTGGCATTTATAGAATTACTTCTAGAATGTACGCTTATATCTGTGGTCAGTGGTCACGTGACTACAGTCTGACATTGTAGTACATTGTCAATACTCGTTGTATCGATTCGTGCAGGAGTCACGCAAGTTGGCGGCCGACACATCACTAGCTCAGATGACCATTAATATCGAGCCCGTCAGTCGAGTACTAATGAGAACGCGAAGAACTCTACGTGGACATCTATCGAAGATCTATGCGATGCATTGGTCCGCCGACTCCAGGTTGCTTTAGTGAAATACTTTACCTTACCTTACCTTACCTACAGGGTGGACAGGCTGTTACACCTGCCCACCGCTAAAATCGCATCAGTTCGACCAAATGCGCCTCTCAGAATGTAACCATAACGTTACAGTAAACGGCTTTGAAGCCGAAATCGGTGTTTGATTCTGAGGATTAACCAGCACGTTGGCACTGATAACGTGTAACATGCTCAAAAACGAGCTGGTCTGCACTTGGTTGGCTCATCTCCTACGGATTTTAGAAATCTTTCGGGCTTTCGGAGCACTAGGCGCTACCACCGCAACAAGGTGGCATACCATGGTGGGCTACTTTACCTGCGTTAAAACAAAGCTCAAGCGATTCCGCCTATCGCTACACATTGCTCCATAGCGTTGTCTGTCTGTCTGTTGTCTGTCGTCTGTCACATTCGTGCACCCTGCTGAAACCGTTTGACAGATTTAAACGGCATTTTGCAGGTACTTGTGGGGTGTTAGGACATATTTTCTTGGGTTTTTCGACTCGACACGGTCTGGAAAAGGGACATTTTGTTACGCGGGATGAACCAACAGGCCAAAACTTGCATTTGCTTACTTATTATTTCCCAGGTGGCAGCACCGAGCAGCGATTTCGTACTGATTACCATCGAAGGACTTTAAACACTGTTCAAATCGACTCCATGCTTGCAGGTATAGTAATAATTTGTTTTATTTTACATTTTTGCGTTTGCAGAAGTCTTGTATCCGCCTCACAAGACGGAAAGCTCATCGTTTGGGACGGATACACCACTAACAAGGTCGGGCAGTTTTTTGTCATTTACTTACTAATTGTTCTAATGTAATGTTATCTAACAGCAAACATATATATGTAATCACAACGTAATTAGCCGTCGAAATAATTATCATCATTTTCTTCGTATGCTTGCAAAATCCGATTCTTTCACTTTCAGCGTGTTGTTGAAAGCAAAACATTATAAATACGGATTTAAAAATCAAGACTTGTTTTATTATATTTGCTCAACGTTGTAATGCACACAGCAAACCGTGTTGAAAGGTACATATTTCATGGCCGTGATCGACGGCGTGTTCTGCCTGTCTGGACGCCCGTGTTATATACGAGTATAAGCGCACGCGAGACGCTATCAGTCGTCACGTTTGCGTGGAGTGAAATTATGGGCATCTGTAACATTACAGACACTGTTTTGGGGAGAGATAGAAGGATCACATAGGTCATGAAATACCCGATGTTTCTTAAAAAGGACCCCTTATTGTTTTTGTTTTCATAATTCACTCAAATGATGATCAGGTTACACAAATTTTTACCAGTTGTAGCTGAAGAAATACTAATTCAAAATATTTTAACAAAACATGGCAGTTGATTAAATAGTCTTTGCTAGTCGTAACATAACGCTGATGTCACAGTGTGTCGTGAGTACAAGCTTGCGACGAACCAGATATTTCACTGTTGGAGCAGGGTAGCAACTGACAGCACCAGTTGAGACTAGCAAGCTTGTACCGGTGACACATTATGATTTCAGCGTTACGGTCACGACTAGCAAAGAATATTTAATCAACTGCCATGTTTTGTTGCAATTTTTTGAAGTAGTATCTCTTCAGGTACAACTAGTAAAACTTTCATGTAAATTGATCATCATTTGAGTGGATTATAAAAGAAAGAAAAAAGGTTTTTTATGAAACACCGTGTATAATGTTCGTGATCATGCTCTGACGACTGGCTTCAGATGCACGCCATACCGCTGCGATCCAGTTGGGTGATGACCTGCGCATATTCGGCGTCCGGTAATTACGTCGCATGCGGAGGTCTCGACAACATCTGCTCCATCTACTGTCTCAAGACTCGCGAGGGCAACGTCAGGGTCAGTCGAGAACTGCCCGGCCACACTGGTTACCTGTCGTGCTGTCGGTTTATGGATGATAATCAGATCGTCACCAGTTCAGGAGACATGACTTGGTGCGTCAACCGTCTTTCTAGATTTTTTTTTATTTTCGTTTTTTTGTTTCTCTGTAAACGTAAAAGGTGATATATAGCTTTTAACGGGAAACCCATCGTAAAGCTACGGAGCGTCACCTGCCATATGGCGTCACGCAATGTTAGGAGTCAGCCGACACGGGTGAACGCGCCCCGCCTTACCTCAGCCAAACAGGTTGGTACTCGATCTGCCCGCCCCGCAAGGATGGAAGGTCAAGTTGACTTTGGTGTTGGCTATGGTTTACCTGTTCGCCGACAGTCATCGCTTGATAGTCACTTGACCGTGAGTCGAACCCTCGGCCTCTTGATCGCAAGTCCCGCACCCTTCCGTTACACCACCAAGCCACAATGTTTAGCAACATGACTGTTTGCTTGCTTGCTTACTTATACCCCGTTCAAGCTGGCTCGACGAGCTGGCAATATGTTAACTGGACGAGCCAGCTCGATGTTTGCTCGACGTTTGCTCGATGTCTGCTAGATGTTTGCTATGCTTTATAGAGTGTTTACACGATCGAGCAAACATCGAGCAAACATCGAGCTGGCTCAAGCAGGCCTATTGGAACCCCGCCTTCTCGCTCAAATGTAGGCCTGGGCTTAGGCTCTTAGCCTACAGCTGATTACGTGTTATATAGGCCTTCTAATTACAACCTGTGCGCCCTCCTAATTAACATGCTAATTACCATAGAACGTTCAGCTAGCTGCTCTATGTTTGCTCGACGTTTGCTCGATGTCTGCCCGATGTTTGCTCGATCGTGTAAACGGGGTATTGCTTACTTCCACCCTCACAACGACAAGATATCTAAGATGGTTTTTAGAAATTTTCAGTAGACCAAGCCTCGAAAATTTCAAGCCTATCTTTGTCTATGAAGTCTGCATCCGATTTTTATTTTGCGTCGATGTGTAGGGCCTAAATCGTCAATAGTTTAGTTTGCCTTCGCTTTGAGCTGAAAAATTTTGACATTTTGATCCCTCCCCTCCGACGTCGCTATAATAGTTGATGCAAGCTTCTGCAGAATTCAGCAGGTGCAAACAAATTAAGCACTGCAGCTTTCGCAAAGATCAGTCATTTCGTCACAGCATTTCAGTCACGTCGAGCAATGAGCACGTCAGGTAGAAATTGGCATGGACATAGGTATTAAGCAATATTGTCTGCACAACATAATGCATGTTCTGTGCAATGGCGTAGCTAGGAAATTTTTCCAGGGGAGCAAATACAGAGGGTCTGTTTTCTCTTTTCTTCTTTTTTCTCTTTCCTTTTCCCACCTTTTTTCAATAGAAGTAAAACACATAAATTCCAGCTATTAGCGTAAGGCAGCGTCGTGACCGGGGTCTGGAACGGAGTCCCAGCCGAAATTTTGGTGCATAATGTATGAAATTTGGTGGCAATAATTTTAATGCTTTTTGAAAATTAACTGATCATCATATTTAGTGCAGTTAAAACGATGACCGTAAACAAGGGCGGCGCCACACATTAAAAAGTTAAGGGAGGTACAAATAGTAGGCGAATGAAACGAACAAAACTTTTTCGTACCCCTACTTTTTAGTGGCAGGAACAACTAAACCCCTCGTCCCACCTTTTCTTCGAAAAATCTCGAATTTGCACGAATTACATAAGTGGTCTTTAGCGTTTCGGGGGGGGGAGTTGTTCCATTTGGTACATTTTAGATACGCCACTGTTTCTATGACTGTCTGTTTGTCCGTGTGTGTGTCCGTCTACGTCTGTCTGTCTGTGCGTGGTCGGTCAGTGCGCTATGGGACATTGAGACCGGACAGCAAACTACGTCATTCGTCGGCCATACCGGTGACGTCATGAGTCTGTCTCTGTCGCCGGATGGACGTTCGTTCGTCTCGGGGGCTTGCGACGCTTCTGCAAAGGTAGGTCTCTACTAACACACCTTTATTACTATTACCTGTATCAGTAATATTATTGCTCATTTTTTCATCTTGCCACCGCCGCCATGCAGGAAATATCTTTTGTGTACCAAGTACAATGTAATTATAATTGGCAATGCAATGTACACAAAGAATGCGGTCCAAATATATGGAATCAGATTTTTCGCATTCCCACACCAGGAAGTAAGGAACCTTTATTCTGCTACTGCTTTTCGCCAAGCTCTCAAGACTTATCTGTTTTCGCAACCCTAGACGTTGTCTAGGCACTGTCGGTCTTTATTGCTGAAGATTGCGCACTATAACATTTGGGATTACGATTACACAGTCAAGCGAAAAAAAGTCTTACCAGTAAGCAAGCAAAAATAATTTAGTGACATTGCTGTTACATAGGCCTACGTTATTAGTTTACTTACTCACTTACTTGAACACAATGAAATGGCGTGATCTATGTATGGCGATGACATACTGCTTAACAAGCACTAATGACGAGCTTCTTAGTGGTGTCAACGTCGATGACCTTGAGTGACCCTGAACTTTCAAAATATGTTTTTTTTTAGTTTTTTTGCGATTTTCGTCTGCGGCACACACTGTAGAAGTAAATTGCGACGAAACAGATGGAGATAGACGATTAAGGCCAAGGCATCCTGCGAACAGGAACTGCTATGGGCTGTCGCGCGTTTCATGAGCTTTGCTCAAATTACTTGTCCTACGCTGCACTGGTTGCGTGGAACAGTCTGCCACCGTCGCTTCACGTTCTATGTGTCAATGCGTCTTTTACGCTCAACTTGAAAACAACACTGTTTCAGAGAGCGATTTATCTTTGATTTAGTTTTTTTTTTAAATTTTTACATTATTGTCAGGTTTTATCGCAGCTTCTACGCACTTTTTGTACGTCACTGGTCATTCTTGTAAGTGGTTATTTTTTGATTGAATGATCGATTTCCCATGTTATATTTACCGGCGATGCAGCGTGTATGCGTGTATAATGTGCCATGTGGTTGTTGCTTATTGGTGTGCAGTTGTGGGACATTCGAGACGGCGCCTGCAAACAAACGTTCACCGGACATGAGTCAGACATCAACACGATATCGGCGAGTTTATTCGACAATATTCACATCATCACCAACTCTTTTAAATCACACGATGCCGGTGCTGCAGACAGGAAAAATTCATACCGTGCGCTAAATTCACAATGTAAATGGCAGAGCATATTTAACGAAATTTTCTGGACTCCACAAAAATAAACAGCGAGTTTCCTAAACGAAGTCCAGGGCGGCGTCGGAAAAAGCCACCAGAAGCTAAGAACATTCCTGTACATTTACAGCCTTTTTACAACAAACAAAAATTTTTTTAACAATAGTTGCATTATTACAAAGTTTATTACATGAAATATTTGAAATCTCATCTACTTAGCGCCAATCTTGCAAGCAATTGGGGTTCTACTTTTTCAAAATTTTGGCCTTGCAGTTTTCTGCTTTAACTGCACATTTTGTTCGATTCGACCTTTAAACGATCCTGGTGTACGTCGGGTGCAGATATTTGCGGACGTTATTTCTGTTGCAGTATTTTCCGAACGGTCTGGCGTTCGCGACCGGCTCGGATGACGCAACGTGCCGCATGTTCGATATGCGATCCGACCAGGAGATCGCTATGTATTCGCACGACAACATAATCTGCGGCATATCGGCGGTCAGCTTTTCGTCCTCTGGCCGGCTTCTGTTTGGCGGTTATGATGATTTCAACTGTAATATGTGGGACACTCTCAAACAGGATCGCGCCGGTATGACCACACTACAGTAGACCTATGTGACAGACGGTAAAAGAAAACATTAAAAACGTGTTTTTTCGAAAAAAAATTAAAACGTATTAGTAAGCCTAAACGCTCTGTGAAATGTGATTCCTTTTGCCTGGCGTATCAGTGACTAAATCCATTGTTTTTTCACATTAATTAGGCCTAACGTTTGTTTGTAGGCCTACAATCATAATTATAGATGAGTGAGTGGGTTTATAAGTAAGTAAATCTGAATAAACTTCGATTTCTGTATATACGTTTAGCTTATTTTAACTCACGCAGACGTTTTCAGCCCGTTTTCAGTCTGCAGGAAATTTTCAGCTGTCGTGTAACTACAGCTGATACAAACGCCTCCTGAGTTACATTAGTGTGCACGTGAATATAAACTTTATTATCTTCGCCAAGTGAACGTAATGAACATTGGAGGAGATTAAGAGATTGGTCGTTCAGTCTGTCCGTGTTTCCATCGTTCCTTTTGTGCACATGATGACCAATAATGGCAATGATGTCATTGCACCAACAGCGCAAGCAGCAAAGCCGGCTATTACATTTCCCTCCCTCCTCTTCAGCGAAGCGGCTTTTTTTCTCCCTCCCCTTTCCTTGTGTTTAAATCACTATACTTGGCGGAGATATGCACTCTCACGAGCGCCTTATAGTTAAATTTGAGTCCATTTATCTACGGTCGATACCAGTTACAAACTCTTTTGACGGCTGCTGTAATTTTGATTTGTTTGTTCATAAATACCCCGTTTACACGATCGAGCAAACATCGAGCTAGCTCGACGAGCTATGGTAATTAGCATGCTAATTAGGAGGGCGGGCGCGTTATAATTAGAAGTCCTATATAACACGTGATCAGCTGTGGGCTAAGCCTAGGCCTACATTTAAGCCAGGAGGCGGGGTTCCATCAGGCCTGCTCGACGTTTGCTCGATCGTGTAAACGGGGTATAAACTACACTCAGCTCGCACTGGTACCGTTTTCACAACTTTCGGCTGCAGTCATGCGTCATAAACGACGGCGTATTCTATAATGCAATCTAAGCGTGGTCTAAGTATACGACACCCCACTGTCTGGAGTGGTATAAGCTCGTACTGCGTACTCGTTCACCCGCTCCCTGCAGCAGTGCGATATCTAGTACATGCAAACTCCGCATGATGTGTCCGTCTATCGACGGTGAATACAAATTCCACATGTGGCGTGTAAAGGAGTGTTGGCGGGGCATGACAACCGGGTCAGCTGCCTCGGGGTCACGGAAGATGGAGCTGCCGTAGCTACTGGATCGTGGGACTCCGTTCTCAAGGTCTGGAACTAACCGCGTCACTGATGACGTCACGCTGACGGGCGCAGTGACACAGTCCAGCTATACAGCAACTGCCAGCCGCTGCACCGATTGAGAAGACACGTTAGCTAATCAACCGTCGTTCATGCCCAATTCATACCTACGACGCCGACGCGACCCAACTGTTGCCGATTTTCGCCGACAGTTGAGTCGCGTCGTAGGTGTGAATCGGCCATTATTCTGATTGTCTGATTGGTTGCAAGCAAAATAACACCGAAAACGTCTGCAAGTAAACCCGTTCTTTGCCTCACAGCATGCAACTACGGTCTGAAACCTGCTTTTGATCAGACGCAACGCACGCAACGCAGCGTACGCAATGTACGCAGCACAGTTTATGACCTAGGCTACAACGGTTGCAAATTGGTTAGAAAAACGTCGGTTTTTAGGTCTCTATAAGTTTTTAGGTTTCTGTAAACCTAGAAAACTTAACAACTTTTCCCCCAAAAGCCGAGGCTTTTCCCAGCATTGGCCAGCTATCATTGTCGCCGGTTTTAACAACAAGATTGCTGGAATTGTTCGCGGCAATTTCAGCTTTCTTTGTAAAGGCATACAAAGCGACAGAAATGGACGGATCTGAACTGAGCTGAAATTCCGCACAACGTACACAGGGAACGAAGTGACAATTCAGTCATTTTGTCGCTTTGTTTTGCGCCATTTAAGTTGCTTCGATGATTTCTATGCTTACTATAGGCTTACATGTGTCATCTCCAGACATTTAACGTGGTTAGTTCGTACAATATAATACCCCGTTTACACGATCGAGCAAACATCGAGCAGACATCGAGCAAAGTTCGAGCAGACATCGAACAATTATATATGTTAGCTGGACGAGCCAGCTCGTCGAGCCAGTTTCATCGTGTAAACGGGGTATAACTTTAGCACTATGTCTGCAGCAGTATAACGGGTTGATAACTCTACGCGTGCAGTCAAATGTGACTAAACGAAAGACATTGTAGGCCACACGACCGGCGACGTAACTGAACTGATTTAGTTTTTGACGAACTGACCGATGGACAAGTAGGGCGAGCCTAATGGTCATTGGTTGACGCGTACGTGTTCGTAGTCACGTAGGCCACCGACGCCATTGGACGGTGCCTACTGTAATGCATTACTGCTTGCCCATTGGTCAGTTCGTCAAAAACTAAACAATGTCAGTTCAGTTCAGTTCAGTTGCGTCGCTCTGTACGCGCCTTAACACTGGGTCATACCACTTTGGACAGCTGTTCAGTATACTCTAATTTCACTTAAATGATTACTCGGGCATCCGTGAAGAAACAGTTAACTATGTACATTGGCCTACATAACGTTACGTATTATTAACACACTGCTATAGCGAGCAAACTTTGCACCGGCTGACCGATCTCATACTGCTTTGCTAGTGTTGCTATAAATATATATTATATTTATACCAAACGATTAATTTTTGATATAGCTATTAATCCGCTGATATATTTGTTGTATTGCGCTTAATGGAGTTCGCAGATGTGCAAAAATACGATAAAACTGCAATAGAAAATAACTGCATAGACGGTCGCCGTCGACTTATAACCCGTTTAGGCTACACGAGGAAGCATATACATGAAGCAAGCGTATTCAACATACACATGCACGACGTGTGCTCTTAAGTTTGCTTCATGTATGCTTCCTCGTGTAAACGGGGTATTAGTTTACTGATTATCACACATCGAAAGGTGACGTTAAAAACTCGCACATAATAGTTTATATTTTGTTGCACTGGTTCATATAATGGCCCTACAACAGCACTTTATTGTGGGAATTTTATTGCATTTGATTGTATTTTATAGCACCCATGCGAACACAATCAGCCGTATATAGGCACAGCTTCAATTGTTCGTAGCTGAAAGTGAGAAACAATCGTAAAATCATATCGTAGCTTAGGTATGTATTTTTAAAAACGAATATTATGAACGCGGCAACAGTATTACTATAATTATATTTATCATATTCTATTTTCTGTTAGTTTCTGACTAGAGAGAGAAGATATTGTTTTGCTGTGATCGTTGCTGTTACTTACTTAAATCGAGCTAGTGCTTGCTAGGGTTGTGCCGAATACTCGAGTACTCGTTGTATTACTCGCCAAGTACTCGAGTAGTAAATTACTCTGATGACACAGCTCTGATGCTTACAATGGGTGTATGTCATCGAGTGGAGACAATTTGTTGAGCAGTTTTCACTGGAGTTAGGTCTATGTTACAATTACATATTTCCATTTCGATACAATATTGACTTAATATCTTGATGTCGATAGAGTACCGAAAATCAAACAATTTCTGTCAAATTTATTTTTAATCACCGTAAAAAGCACAACTTGCACAAGACGCAGTACGATCGTTACACATAAATTACACTCAGCTGGCATTGGTATTGTTTTCACAAATTGCCGACGATATAGTCTATGCGATCTGAGCTTGGTTCAAATACGATACTGCACTGTCTGGAGTGGTATAAGCTCGTACTGCGTACTCGCTTACCCACTCCAGCAATGCGTTATTCGGCACAGAAGGCCCATACATGCAGAAATACAGTCGGCGAGCATAAGCCTATGTTAAATAGTACTGCTGTATTCGTTTAATTTCGGAGATAAAGAACCACAGTATTTCTGAGTGTTGTTATCCGATCTGTAGGCCTATATTTTTGCCAGGCGATTGATTACACGACGTGCTATATTTAGAAAAGCGAAGATGTGCATGTACATTGTAGCTCTTGTGGCATATTACAGTCTGTGTGTGTGAGTGTGTGCGCGTGTCTGTCTGTCTGTCTCTCTCTATCTGGGGCCTGATTCACATAATATCTTAAGATAATTTTAAGACATTTTTCGCACTTATGGTCATCTTAAGACAATTATCTAATGCACACAATGCTTGTGACATATCTTAAGCCATGTTTCAAAGCGAAATCTTACACTTAAAGCATGACGTAAAATGATCTTAGCATATTTTAACTGTTGTTCTCCAAAGGCTTTAAAATATATCTTAAGATTAATCTTAGGACAATGTCTGTGAATCGGACCCCTGTTTTTGTGTGCGTGCTGTTGTGTGTTCATCGCCTGTCGCTCACTAATGCTACTGCAAGCCGTGTGCAGTGGCTTTTACCACCCCTATACCTGGTAAGCGCCGTTTGCCCCAATGAAAAATACGGGGGGGGAGAGTTTTGTTAAAGGTGTGGATCAAAATTTTACCCTTTCTTCACTGGGCAATTTACATCCTTAACAAAACTTCCCCTTATTTTTCATGCTTCTACTTGTATTAACAAGTAGAAAGAAAAAAGGAGCTCAAAAGGGGGGGAGTACTCAAGTCCTAAGTTGGGGAACTTGAGCTCAAAAGTGAAGGGAAGGGGGAGTTGCGCCTAATTTCGATTCCAGATTTCAGAGAATAAAAGCCAATTGCCGTGTGTATGTGTTTATGACATTATCAATGAAATCAATCACGTGGTATTTCGTCACTGCTACATTGTTCGCTGAAGTTCAAGACAGTTTGCTATTTAATGTTACCGATCTTCTTGTTGTTGAACGCCTTCCTTCAACATTTTCTATGAGCAAAATGCGCCAAATTAAACACTGAAGTCTAAAATAACCAGATTGTTTTGTGAGGCTGACGAAAAATCACGAAGAAGGCCGCATATACTAAATTGCAGTTTTAATTATAGAAAATGTTCATATTGAGCAATATAAAAAACAGTCGATACGTAATTGAACCAATGGAGCTGCTAAGGATTAAGAGTTGTTAATAATTAACTTTACAAAAATTATTTCGATCAAATGCTAGCAGTGCTAAATGCCAAAAAAAGTAACTTGACAGTCAGTCAAAACTCGAGACGCTGTGCAGAAACGCGCATAAAATTATTTAACTAGGAGTTAAAAATAAACAAGCCAGGGAGCGAAGCAGCCAAGCACAGGGGGGGCGAACAAGCCAGGGGGCGAACTTTCTGGGGATGGCTGATGGGACCACATGGCGGCCTAAGCCTACGGGGCAGCACTGGCTGCCCCGCCCCGCATTGGAACTTGAAAGACTGTGCACCAGCACAACCTGCTTACGAAATGGTTTAATTTTTGGACTGTGTGACACCTGATTTCACGCCCACATGCTGCTTAGTGCTGATACGATGAACTTTTTTCACTAGTGAACCAGATGAAGTTCACTATCAAAGCAGAGCAGCCATTCAGCAACTGTAAGCACCAGTTGCAGCAAGACCATGTTTGTACTAAAAGCATAATATGACGTCAACATTACATCACAGCCAGCAAAGAATATTTAAACAACCGCTATATTTTGTCGAAATATTTTGAATTAGAACTTCTTCAGCTATAACTGGTAAAAATTTCATCTAAATTGATCATCATTTAAGTGAATTATGAAATAAAGAAAAAGGGTGCCTGTTTTACGAAACACCGTGTAGTACAGTATAAATGGTAAAATTTTGTGCAGTCAAGAGATGATAGGTATACAACAATGACAATGTTTACAGTCCGTCAATATATATAGTTACAACAGAAGTAGTTTTTCAGGTGCATCAAATGATCTCTAAAAACTGAACACACACAGAACTTTACTGTTAAAGAGGTCATGAATACTGACAAATTTTACATCTAATCTTACACTGCTTTACACACTGTATTGTTAGATCTATACAAATAGTAGCATTGCGCCAACTGCCCCTCCCCTCAACTTTAGCACGTTGGAAAATAATCGCGTGCGCAAACTTTCTTCCAAAAATTACAAAATTTTGAATAAAAAAAATCCCCATTGTTGGTAAAATTTAACAGGGTGACAACTGTCCAGACACTATGAATTTCCGTGACTATTTGCGGCACTGCTGACCATTTTAACTGGTACTCAACTAGGGTAACTAACCCTAGTAAGGTAAAGGTGCCATACCCTACTGGGGCAGTGGTGAGTCCTCATGTCCCTTTTTATGGCCGCTGAGCCCGTATAGCGTAGGTGGATAGACCACCAAGTTTATGATGCATGGCCAGTGAGACACCGGACCTACGGTTATTATTCAGCAGCACACTGACACACAGTCAGTGTGATGTGGGCAATATCACCTTTTGTGATTTTTGCTGTTTTCGATGCGTGAGTTTATAAATGTTACAGTTAACAAGTGTATAAACTAATATTTTGTACATTTATAATAATAAAAACCAAAACACAAGTAAGCAACACTCAGCAATAAACAGCACAAAATAATTAACACAGAGTACTGAGTGAACAGAGTGGTACTAAAAAGCCAGATGATGCAATTTTTAGGACAGTTTTTGAGCAATTTTTCCTGACAAAACTTTTGTTCCTAACAATTGCCTGACCTTTACCTGATTTTTGCTGAAATGCCTGACACCTGTGAAATTCGCCGACATTTCCAGGCTTTCCAGACAAGAGGTCACTCTGATTTAAAAAGCAAATTTAAATTGCACTCATTGTCCACTCCGCTGGAAATATTTAGCTGTGAAAAAATTGCAACCACCCAATTATAATCTTTTAACCCACAGTAAAAAACAAACATAGTTTAAAAGCAACGAAAAAAAAGAAATTGCATGTCAATCTGACAGACAGTCGACTAAGTTGACTCGGCGGTGTTACAGTCGGTGAGTGCCCGGCGCCGGCGACGTCTTGCAACAGCTTTACTACCTGTAACAGACATGCGATATACATCACTCTGAATAGGAACAACTAAAAGCTTAGCTACCACTTAAGAAAACTGAGTGTCAGCTTTGTGCTTTCATCTCGTCACAATAACGCAGCAAATACAAAAGTTACAAATTTGGCTTATTTGAGATTACTTATATACATTACACGAGATTTTCAGAAAACCAACAAGGCAACTGATGCATGTGAGTCTAAACGAATAAAACTCACTGTAGTTAGGCATGTCCTAAGGAAAGAACCCCCTCATGAGTGAAGTTTGTTCAAAACCTTTTTCTTATTTTGATTCATCTCTCACAAAAATGGACAGACAAAAAGACATAACCACTGTTAACCAGACATCAGTTTTCTATGGCAAATTTTTCCAAACCACAAATGCTGGTTTGCCAAATTCCGATACTAAACTGGCAGTTTTATTTCTAATTTTATGACATCCTATTTATCAAGTAAATTGAAAACTCTTAGGATTATCTAAAGTATAAAAACGTCCATGTG
>Ga0209671_1002176_pt1 | contig 17610 bp, 10 predicted proteins | sample WorMetHERISLAND2_2_FD_187401 | JGI IMG/M metagenome (GOLD analysis project Ga0209671, IMG submission 187401) | Marine gutless worms symbiont microbial communities from Max Planck institute for Marine Microbiology, Germany - Olavius geniculatus... | ecosystem: Host-associated > Annelida >...
GTTGTAGTCTACAGGCGTAATATAATAACTAGAAAGCAGTCATAGCCCGCAGGTACCTCCGCCAAGGCAAAGCTATTCGCCAGGTGGCGTCACCATCTTCGCTTTGCCAGCGGTTCCCTTATGCTCCCTTTAACGCAATGGTAACAAAAATTTCAAAGTGATCCAGAATACATGATTCCAGCCGGATCACGCCCAAAATTGAATCACTGTTAGCTTATGCCATGCCCGACATACAATCAAAATTTCAGAAAGATCCGTCCATAACTTTTCGAGTTATCTTGTGGACTCACAGACAAACAAGCAAACAAACAAAAACCGGCAAAAACATTACCTCCTTGGCGGAGGTAATTATGTTCGCGTGAAATAAGTTAAATGTGCTAATGCGCAGCTGTTGGATGAACGCGGTAAGCGGTGTCTGCTGGAGCAGAAGGTCGAAAGTTTGACTGGAAAGTTTGACGAACTGTCGACACGAATGAAAACTGTCGACAACCAGCTACAACGTGTTCAGTCCGTACGTTTAGCTCGGTTACGTTTTTACAGCCCAAGTTTAACTCACTTCGATCTGTCAAGTCTTCAAAATCTACAATAAATGATACAAACAGCAGCCAAATAGTAGTTGTGCAGCAGATACACGCGACAAGTTGAAGTAAAATGACATTTCGTTCATTGAAACAAAAGGAGAAAAGAAGACAAGAAATGTAGTCGTTTAAATTTTATACCTGTGAGAGATCTTTTTACATGTGTTTCACCAAACTGAGAGACAAAGAAAAAAAAGGCTCAACTACTAAACATATACTAAACATATACTGAATCTGGCTATAGACTACCGCATTGCGATATTTTCTCATTGTGCTTGTTAACACTTTTGAGTTACTGTGTTTCAACATTAGGCCTAAATGTGACTGGCAACACGGTTAGCTAAAGACGCCACCAATATTAATCTGAAATCGCGGAGATGCGAGCGAACCAGTCTGTGTATACTGCGGATGTACGTATACAGCAGTCGATGGAGTCGAAAGAAACTCAGGAGATCGTGGCTAAACTGAGGTCTGAGATGGCAAACGTGTCTGCTTCAATCGCTTCGCTGATCGATGACAAACTAAGCCGCTCCGACGTTCTTAAGGTACGCACGTTTTCCTGTACATACCGGACTGATACTGTGAGTCTTAGAATGTGGTCATATCACTCGCACAAAGCGTGTTCCATGAAAACAACCACTTCGATTACTAAGGTTGCAGGCCGCCCGGCCAAGAGCGCTAAGTGATATATTTTTCTTCTCCGTATTTGTAGCGCCAAATGTACAAACTCTCTCGCTTGATCGCGTTAATTTTTGAAAATCTGTGCACTGAAACAAATAATTTTAGTTATGCTCACGTGACGCGCGATAGCATTAGTGCTGTCGCCTGGGGAATCAGTGTGCAATTCGATAGGTATGTCTGCTGGCTGCACCGCGGGCGCATAGTGGTTAGCTAGCGCGGAGTGCGTTGGATGCATGATGCTCTGTGGTGTCAGTAGCCCGTGCTAATTAGCTGTCAGTTCCGTGATCTTTAAGCACTCTCAAATTTCTTTGCCATTAGGAAATATGGCGTAAAATGAGACTTATTGTGTTCGCCAGGTGAGAGCAACAATCTCGGTGGCTTGTAGAATTGTCAATATATTGATGAGTTATTTGTGTTTAGAACCTTCGTCATATGATCGATGAACAATCAAAGCGCTTGGATGAAGTCAAGGTATATTACAATTATTATTTATTACAATTTATTAGCATTTTATTGGTGCGAATAAATTTTATTTAGCTGGGCACTTAACCCTTACAATATTTAACGAAGATATGGATAAAGTACTTTGGCTTGGTTTTTGGCTCACTCTGTATAACGTAATGCGTGTGTGCAGCTGTCAGAATGGCGTGAGGCGCTGACTCGACTGCAGACTGACGTCAGCGCTCGTCCTCTGAAGCAGGACATAGACGCGATGTCATCGCTTGTCGACAAACAGCTGAAGCTCATCAAAGCCAAACTGCACCGGCTCAGTAGACAACTGGGGATGCCGGCGTCACACACAGGGCTCAGCGCCCAGCCGTCCAGTGCAGGAGCTGCAGCTGCTACTGATGCTGAAGGTGATGCGGCGGTGATGAAGAGACAACTGGTTGACGACTTCAGTTGTTTGTCCTGCGACAAGAAGCTTCTATTTACCCGCAAACAGTGCGTCGACGTATTTCGTCTTCAGTTACTGCTAGTAGCTAGGCTGCAGGCACCGCCACTAGCTTCGCAATCATTAGAATCATCACTGTCGTCATCGTCGTCATCATTCACCATTAATGTATTCAACGCCTAATGTTCCAATGCACAAATTTAACAATATATCGCAATATTTCTAAAACATATCGGTGAAATCATTTGCAACGCTGCACGTCTGTCTGCCTGTGCATTTGATCTCACGCTGATTACGTAGTACATAGATATCGCACTGCTAGATTGAATAAGTAAGTACACAGCACAAGCTTATACCACGTCAGAGTCAGACAGTGCGGTATCGTAATTAAACCACGCTCGGGTGGCATAGACTACACCGTCGTTTGCTTTTTGACGCACGACTGCTGCTGAAAGTTGTCGAAAGGTACCAGTGCAAGCTGAGCGTGGTTTGCTTTACTGCACAACGAGTACAGGGTGAGCAATTCACTGCGACTCAGTGATGACGTCATTCCCCGTCTGTCACCGCAGCAATGTACGCCGTTTGAGCTCGACCAGATTCGTCAACACAGTCGCAGGTAACAACCTTCTGTCGCCTGTCGCGCCTGTCCTTGGTGTAGTTTATTACTGGTGTTTATGATTGTCTTAAGTCTTGGGGGCATTTCATTAAATCGATCCGTTATAAAGCTGGTGTAGGCTGCAGTAGCCTATGTTGTGAAACAAGCTGTAGGCCTACAACATAGGCTCTACACAGAAAGTTGTACAACTCGTTCCACAACAGGTTTACAGCAAGCCGAACTAGTGAAAAACGTGCTTTGTGCAGCTAGCTGTACGACTCGCTGCTTGTAATAGAGTTGTCGAAGTAAGTGGATGTTGGGCATTAGCGCTCAGTCACGCTGCTAGGCTTATATTACGTTTCGCTACTTAGCACAGCTAGTAACGATTAGGATTTTTAATAGTTAAATGTTCAGAAATTAATGATTAATTAATTACTGATTAATTTTTATTAAAAACTAAACTCCGATCATTATTCCAAACTTACGTTTACACTAACTCTACTAGCAACGATCACGAATGCATGGAGTGTTCTCCATAAATTCTTGTAGGGAGACTAGAATCTCTGAAGGAAAAGTTAATCATTTTTGTAGCTGAGCTGAAGACTAGTTCACACATAGCCTAACCAATGTTTCAAGGATGCATCGTATATACTTTGCGATGCGTTCTGAGTGACGTGATTTTAATCGAAATTGTTTGATGAATAATTGTGCGAGTGTAATGTACCGGTTCGTTCGTTGTTTGCAGCTACATGTGCAAGAAGCCCGTTGATCGGGCAACGTTTGACCAGAAACTTGCTGCGGAAATGTTTGACACCCAGCGCAAAATGTAAGTTTGCTTACAACTTGTTTACTGATCTACTTTTAATTCCAATTCTTACTTACTTACTTACTAACTGTACTGCTATTTGCGCTACCGTTTTCGCATAAAGATTAGATATTTTGCTGACTTTGTCGTTTTTGTGACTTTGTCGTTTTGTACACGCTAATGAATATTCAAAACAGTTGACTCGTGACTGTAAAGTGGCTACACGCCACGTGATAACAAAATTAACATTATATACTAGCTAGTCTGGAAGAAAAATTAGAGACGAGTTTTGCTTGCTAGTTTTACTACTGTTTTTCTGTGATCTTTTAGGCCGAAGTCTCGTCCCTGCGGTGGTGCGCACACGACGACTGACCCATACAGCAAAGTACTGCTGCTCGCTAACACGCGGTACATAGAACAACATATTGACTTGTCCATTAGCCTAGCTTACTTTCTGTTAACTTTACGAGTAACCAGCGACGTTGTTGGTTAAAAAGTGAGGAAAAGGGCAGATAGCTGAAATTTTCCGACAGAGGAAATTATACGAGTATGTTCTAAGAAGTTAAATTTTGTTTTTAAATTTACTAAAATAGAGGATTTGTACCCCTCCCCTCAAATTTTGTATTTTAGAAGAGCGTTTGCTGACGGCAGAAAAATTTTTCGACGTACTAAAATTTAGAGGGTGGCAATTATCTCTACTCTGCCAGGACGCCACTGCATTTCCAAGCCGTAAATATAATTGTGCTAAAATGTTTGAAAATGTATAAAAATTGACCAATATTTGGTGTAGTTATGACCAGAAATCGGCGGTTTAATTTTTTTTATTTCACAGCAGGGATGGATGTAAACTCGCAAAGTGTCCATGTTAGCTGTTTCGTAACTCGACTAGCGGCATTGTGCTCGGCGGAATTTTGAGATCTTTGATCGCTTTTACCATGTAGCTGTAGTTATGGTGGTAACTGTGCTGCTGTACAGCGCTCTGCTGAGGAAACCAGATGAGTTTCAGACTGAGACAACTTCGAGGTCATCAGCTGATGCAGCTGCGGCGACCGTGTCTGCTGACGGAGCAACGTCAGCAGCTGACAGCACGCAGCAGCAGCAACAGCGTCAACGCGTGACGTCAGCACCGACCTCCAGACCAGAGCAGCATGAAGCACCAGCAGCAACGGCTTCAATGACGAGTAGATTCACTGATTAATACGTCAATTCATTACAATTTATAGTGTACTGATTGATTTGATATGGTTGTATATTTTATCACAACTGTTCAGTTCACGGTTTATGTGCGTCTGTTACCTATTTTTAATGAGGCGGAGGTTGTCTGACATTGCGTCTCCGTTTGCCTGTTCGTCGGCTGGGTAACTCAAAAAGTAACGGACGAATTTTGTTAGGAAGTTTTGTTATGGGGTCGCGGCTATAGCCTAATCAAAAACTGGTTAGATTTTCGTGGCAATTTACCTTTTGGGTTTTTGAGGATTCTGGATCAATGTCCAGGATTTTACTATTAACAAAAAATAGAGCGCAAAACGACAACTTGCAAGATATGAATGGATTATAGTGACATTGTTGTTGAACGAAGAAGTGGAGACGAATCAATCGCTAAAATTTTGTTGGCGATCGAGTTCAGGATCTCGATCAAGCGTTGCTGAATGCTGATCTGGATCATTATGCACACAACAGTACTGTAATGGCAAGTCCGTTGCGTTCGCCAGGGCCAGTACCAGTAGGCGTTGGTTTTTGATGTCTCAGCACTGTATTTACAGTTTTAAAAGTTTTTTTTCAAGCTGTGCACAATCGTGCGCACGCGTTTCAAGACAGTTGTGCAGTGTTTCAACATAAAACTTTTATTTTGTCCAAACGTTTGGACGTAATTACACGTAAAAACACCTGTTTTGTTTATTTTACATGAGTAAGCAATACGCGGTTTAGGACTGACTGTTGCACGTATTGTGTTCAGATGTGGAACGTGAACTGAATTCGTCACAGACTAGCGAAGTTAACGGCAACTGACTTGCCACCAGTATGACTAACGAACTAGCCACTATGACGTCTTAAAGCGCGTACAGAACCAACGAAATGGACTGAACCGAACTGGAATGATATAGTTCTGTTGTTTTAGTTTGTTTTTTTGTTTTTTTGTTTATTTTAGTTAATCTCGTTCTTTTTGTACTCGTCTTTACTAAGTGCGCCAGATAAAACAATCGTTTAGAATAACTTGCTTATATCAGCAACGGCAGTACGAGATTTAATTCTTGAAAACGTTCGCAATGTATATACGTCTATTCGCACAACATATATCGCACATTTTATTAAAACAACGGATACAACAGTTTGTCCTGCTATAGTATTAAATGTTATTAGTAGAGCGCAGACTTTTATGTCTACAGATACAAGCAAACTGCTGCATAAAGTGCGCCAGTTGCACGCAGATGAACACACACTGTATTCATTTTATCACATTTTGTTGACTATAATAATACATTACTGGACTGTAACTTTACCGGGTTGTAATTAGCGTGCCACAAATAATTCTGTACAATAGTGCAATGTAATGTAAAATGCAAAATTTTATGAAAACGGGTACGCCCTACCGTGGTCAGTGTTGGAATTAGCAAAAATGAACTAGGGGGTCAAATGTCAAATCTTCATCAGGGTTGCTAAAGACTTTAAATTAGTTTATTCTTTTAATTAGGAAAAACTTGGTTTAACGTGACCATATAATTTTAAAAAGTTGAATAACTTACATGAATGTTTATAGTATGAGCAGATCAACGTGCAAAAGATTCTACAAAATTAAATTTCACAAGCAAAATTCACCACTTGCAAGTGCTATTAGGTGTCTTTGCCACGTTGCAGATAAATTATATTTGACAAATTATCTTTGACGAGACTGTGTTGCTATGCTGACAAGACCGGTATGTAGGTTATTTATCTGACCGCAAGGCAAATAAGTGGGTTTAACTAGGGGGAATTGATCAAAGCCCCTCCCCCATCCTTCCCCCTGCAATTCCCGCACTGACCGTAGCCTCCTAGTTGAAAACCGACTGTCCGCCACTCGTGGATGAGTGTCCACGTCGTCTGGTGACTGGGCGTGCTGCTCTGGAGTCTGTTCGACTGTCTGTGCTACCGCCTCGATGTCGCACAGTTGCGCTGCTTGCCTGTCCGCAGCCTGGTACAGGTAGACCATTGGCGCCTATAGGACACGGAGCGTCAAGACCCGGTGTGCCCTGTTCAACACATCACACGAATGAACGCCACATCACCACTGGCGTCGTGACAGGACGCAGTTGCCCCCGCCCCCAATTTTAGCCTGTCGGAAAATTTTATTCTTGGAAATTTTTTTTCATGAATACATAATTTGGTACTTTTTCGAGCAAAAACAAAATTTTAAACAGCCATAATCACCTTTGTCGAAAATATACAGCTATTCAGAAAATTTCAACTTCTTGTTCCCACCTTACTTTTTAGCCCGTAAAGACGACGTTGGTAAAGCACTAATATAAACGTTAAAAACTTTAATTATATGCGGACAATGTTTTCGCTGAGTTCTTAACGTTTGTGGTAGCAGTTACTCACAGAATTACTAAAGGCGCTCGTAAATTTACAAGCGAGTAATCATGCGCTTCATGTCTCTTAAATAACCTCAATAATTGCACTGCTAATTAAAATCTTTAATTGCTGTGATGTATGAATGCATTGTTGAATTAAAATAAAAGTATGCTTTCTGTTTTAACTTCACATACCGTTCAGTTTTTCTCACTTTGTTAATCATTCTGATATTATTTATCGAATGAAATATGCACGTACTCGATCTCCTTTGTCACCTTTTGGTCCCCTCTTGCCTCTTCTGCCTCTCGGGCCCTGGACAAATCACACAAGCTAAATTACAGAACTTCATAGGTCGAACTTGGGAAAAAAATTTAAAAAAAAATTGAACATACGAAAGAATGCGATTTACCAAAAATTGTAATTAAATATATAGAATAATGCAAGATGTACTGACCGTTGGTCCTGCTTCACCGATCGCGCCGATGTCTCCTTTACTGCCTTTCATTCCCGGCGGCCCCTCAGGTCCCTGCATATGCAGTTCATCAAGACACGATAGGTTATTATGCACAACAATAACGTGCGATTACGCGTTGATTGTTTTGATTGTGACTTTCTAGTTTTCCGCAAAGATACGCCGACTCGAAACATTTTATTTTATGTTCGTCTACTGACTGCGACGGACTATAGCGTTAAAAACGTTCTACGACACAGGACTGACAGTGCAACTCACATTGTTCTATATCGTTAATAAATGGTCAATGAAAAGCCTACAAGTCTCAACAACACCGAAAACTGATATGTACAACTTAATCACGTATGGGCCTAATCCGCAGAAAATAAGTTTTTGTTTTTTCCAGGTACAATGTTAAGTGTATGCAAATGACAGCCTATGCATATGATGGCTATAGTCATAGGCCTAATACGCAACTGTAGACGCAAATCGGCGTCGATAGACTGTTTTTACACTGTATAAGATACGGACCCAGAAACCGGCTTATTTTTTGATACGTTAGTGACGTTTAGTGGTAAAACAGAATGTGATATGTCGAAAGTTTCAGAATTTTGTCTAAAAACGGTAAAACTTGCATGTCGGCGTATTTAAATATTCTCTGTTTAATTTGCAAAATTTTTAACACTGATTTTTTTGGGCCCACACCGTAGAAATACAAGTTCAGTTGTTACCTGTGTGACTGTTGATAAAATTTGATCGACGATCTGTTGACATGCGGAGTCCGTTATATTCGCCGGACATGGCTACAACACAAACGTCATAAATGTTCTGAGAAAACATTCAAAAACATCAAAAACGCGTTTTGTGAAAAATAAGAAAATGTTTGGTAACGTTTAAAAAACAAACGCAAACCTCTGCTTAAGAAGTTACGATGGATACTGTTGGGAATGTTTTTGCATGCTTTTTGTTTATTTCAACGCACATCTTGTTTTGTCTAATTTTCCTAGGTGGTGCAGAAGCAGAGTTTGACGTTAGGGGAGGTGAAAAACTAAACAGTTGTCTGACGGGAAGTTGCGTTAAAAATTTTCACGAAAAAAATAATTAAAATCTGATAATTACGCGCGAAAGCAACTACTGCTTTCAGCGCGTCTTAGCCATCGCAATTCTGTTTGTCTGTCTGTCTGTCCGTCTGTCAGTCGCACGGGTGGATTAATCAAGAACGGTGCAAGCTACGATCACCAAATCTTCACCATCGGCTCCCTGGAAGACTCTAGTTTCAGGAACCGTAAAGCTTTTCCATAAATTCAAAGGGGGTCACTACGAACGAAGGCGCTAAATGAAAGGGGGTGAACAAAATGCGATTTTTGGCCAATAAGTCGCTGTATCTCAGTAACGGTGAGAGATAGGGCTTAGGTTACTATTAATCACTAATAGGAAGTCGTACACTATCTTTCGATTGCCACCGAATTTAATGACACGCCAAAATAGAGAATTTTATGGATTTTTTGACGATTTCGGGCTGCGACACAAGTCTATATCATTCACAACGTGGCGCCACGGAACTATCGTTATGCGATCCAGATAAAGAATTTGGTATTTGTATATTAACTTCGCGTAAACACCCAATTTTTAGCTAAACTACTGAACCGGAACTGCTATAGGCTTTCGCGCGTTTCGTGAGCATTAGCTCAAATGTTTTGTTTTTCTTTCAGTTACAATCGAAAATGTCGGAAATGTTTCTAGAAACACAATGTAGTATTAATATAAAATGCGAATTTACACGAAATAACAGCGACAGCATTTCTGACAACATGAAAAGAACACCGTGCAGACTGACGTCGTTCATGTTGGTGTTGCCGTTTTCAACGTCCGCTTGGTTCGCCTAAACGTCAAACATTGACAGACATCTTACATTCACAATGTTAGAAAGTCATAAGTAAAACGACTGATAAGTTTACAGGTGTTGTAGGCCTACGCATAAATCGCGCGTATTATCTATTTGTAAACGTTCCGTAAAAGGCACCAAACGTTGACAAAAGTCTTAAAACGCACCCACTACCTTTTTACGCTTTATGACAATCTTTTTCTGCTTGTCGTTGACTTTCAACGACTTTGAACGACATTCAAATCAAATCTACGACTGCTACGAAAAATGTTATGTTGGGTCTAACGTTTCCAGTGCACATGTGAAGCCACTGCAGATTTACAATAGATATAACATTAAACATAGCTACATTATTTTGAATTTAATTTAAACATTGTATTCAAAAGATGACATTATTTTGGTCACGATGTAATGCAGCGAAGCTTTCAAGTTGTAGTCGGATCTTTAGGGGGATTTTATTATATTGCAAATTAGGGGCTTAACTGCTGCATGCTTCAGCACAAAATGCTAATCAATCGATGCATTTACGAAAGAAATAATTTGATGCTGTAATATGTTTTCAGACCACCGTGTTTATCGACGACTTATGAAGATTAAACGAGCTACCGTGCATGATTCAGTGCAAGGTTCTCCTTTCTGTCCTTTGATTCCGTCCACGCCTCGCTCCCCGACGTCTCCCTGCATATAAACATATATGCGCACGTATAATTACATAATGTGAAATGAGAATTTAAAGGATAGGAAAATAGTAGCCTACGTCAGATGTCGTCAGCGTCTTCAGCAGCATGTGAGCTTTTAACAAAGTTTAAGTTCACTTTATATCATATACCGCGTAACAAACGATTATTGCACATATTTTGCAAGCAGAAATAAATGGCCATGGCTCTAACGACGCTAAGCATGCATGCAGAACGATGTTAGTAACGAACAGTCTATTCGTGCACGACCGTAGTTAAATCAATCAGAATTGTTAACGCAGCAACACAAAATATTGTATAGTACTACATTTCCACAGTGGCGTATTTAGGGGGAGGGCCACGGTGCGATGCCCCCTTCCTTTGGCCCGACCATAATAATTTTTCACAGGCGACATAATATCAAAAGGTACGTTTTTTGCCATTTTCCAGCAATAACTGCAAAATTCAACCATGTTTGATGGTCTTCTTTCATATCGATACGATATGCGATTAAAATCGCCATGTGAGATTGCATCTGATATGATGCCGGCATCGCCGAACGCTTTTGAAAACCAGCTGCAAGCCGTATAAGCGTATAATTATAATATTTCGAGGCAGCCGAGTTTAGTATCCATGGGTGAGTGACACGGCACTGATATGGAACCAACAGCAAGGCAGTCGGCGCCTGGCTGGCGCACGCCATAGGCGGGGGTTAATTAATATATGGTTAGAATGATCTGAGTTCAACCCGAGATGAACCCGCCCACAACTTGCATGGCTATAGCAAATGAGATACGTAATCTAGTAAGTCTATCCAAATGAGATAGGTCTATTATTGCATGTAACGTGAATATGGCAGCGCTCTTAAGATGCGTTCCTTTGCTCTGTCGACTGTGACTCGCCCTATTCTCATATAACACAAACTGCAGCAGCATCGCAGCGATCATGGATTGCGCGACGTTATCAGAACTCATCAGTACGAGAATCTCAGGAACCAAGCTTCGTATGCCAGTGTCATGATATCATAATGTCATTCATTAAGCGACGGAGTGCTTTGTTTCACTCGCCGGCGCTTGCTGTCTTATGTACAGCTTTGTTGCCATCCCGCCACTCGCACACGGAACAGAAATCAAAGAAGGAACAAACAGAACGTAAGAGCATAGTGAATGGCGAGTGGAAACAACAATGGCAGTGTAATAGCGAATACGCTATACGATGTCTAACGCCAAAGACACGGCGCACCGCTTGCGAGCGACGACGTCGGCGACGATCAACGCATCAAACATTCTGACGACGACAGACAGGGTTTGACACGGCCCACTTATTACTGTACTGTGCTGTGCATATTGCGAAGTTTATTGCCTTTCAATAATTCACATTAATCCGTGACGACGCTTTGCGGCTTGCTAAACTTTTTTTGCGAAACAACGCAAATATCTGTGATTTTCTGCGTTTTCAAATTTCAGAAAAATGGGCAATTTTGCGGCTTTCATTAAACGTCCAAAAGCCAAAACTGTTTCAGCTTTAGGGGGCTTTGCCCCCCCCTTGACCCTCACCAGGGGCTCCGCCCCCAGACCTCCGTTATAGGCTCGCGCTCCATGCGCTCGCCATGCTCCCCTTGCCAAATCCTAAATACGCCACTGCATTTCCATATAGGGAGATGTGTGTCTCAAGCTAATTGGTTTGGTCCATATGGCGGCGGCAGCCCGGCGCTGTGCTGCATTTATCAAATGAACCCGGATAAACTCTTGCAATTGCAGTACCATAATGAAAACAGCATAAACATTGTCATTCGTACTACACGACGTCAATTTTTATCACTAGTTTACTGAACAGCGCAATATCCTGCATCGTTTAATGAGCACAGACAGACCTTTAGCTTAGATACGAGTAGTAGTCGGCATTGGTCAGTGACGTCATCAAGAGACCGGATGTGCCGCGCTGACATGCGCAGTGGCGCGATGTTAGTCGGCGCCTCATCATCGTAATGAATGACGTCATGACTGCTGTTGTTGTTGCTGTGGCGGCGACTTGTTGCTGAGTCTCTCAGTTGCTGAATCTGACGTCGGGACATGAGTCGCGTCACCTTCAGTCGACAGCGAGCTCCGCGTCTCAACAGCTGTAAGTTGTTACAGTCGACCACGTCATTGCCATCCTCACTGCAGTGGTAGCCCGAGTCAGTTCCTCCTGACACCACCCGTTGACTTATCACTAAGCCCGACCGCACGTTCAACTTTTAGGCGTAGCCAGGAATTTGTCTTGGCTGAGGCGGGGGCATTCCGGAGGCTATTTTTACACAACTCCAACTTTTAAGTTATGTTTTAGAGTTTTAGACAACACGGTTAAAGAAAATCTGATTCGATTCGGTTTTTAGCCGAACGTAGGCTACTTAAGTGACCCTAGATCAATTTGGTCCCACTGCGGGTCGACTAGCCCGTGCACACGTCGACAGTCAACTACTGTTTACCAGCGTTATAGTTAGAAGCAATCTAGTATAAGGTAACATGCAATAGCAACCATAATAATGCCCAGAAACGAGAAAGCAAACAATGTAAATCTACAAACGTAACCATATCAGCAAGTGCGAGTCAATCGACCGATCAGATCATCAGCGTTATTCGTTACCGCAACAACACGCAAGATCCCAGAAAAGACAAGGAAAAAACAACAAAAACTTAAATCGAAACTGTCAGTCCGTTTGAAGCCAATGCAGTGCGTTGCAATTTTGTCTGACTATACACAGCGAGTCAAAAGTAAACCATTGAATTTCCGTCATGACTCCATCAGCTGACCGATTTTCAAAAAGCAGTAAAATAAGTAAGGTAATAAACATTACAAACAATCCAAGTCATTGTGTTAGTTTCCATTATTGCATGAGCAAGAAGCAGTTAGATCATCACGCATGCATTGTAAGTATGCGTACAGTCCGTTCTATAGGCTACGGCACGTACCTTTCTGCCGGGCGGTCCCTGAGGCCCTTCGACAAATCCAGCAGGAAAACCGCTCGCGTCCATGCCAGAAATACCAGCCGCACTTCCACGCCCCGTGTCGCCTTTCTCTCCCTTCAAACCCTTCACATTAGTAACACCTCCGTAGAACTACTCTGTTATTCTGATCAGCTGAGTTTTGTTACAAACTAATCCCGACATAGAAAACCATGGACTGAAGTCAGGAAGGGCAAAATGGTCAAAAATTAAGGCCAATTTGAAGAAGACCGCGAAAGCAAAGATTGGATTCTTGGGAAAACAGCAGCAAACCTTAAAAGAGGGGTCCTTTTAGAGAAGGGACAGTGACCCTCTCCCCACTATCCACCAGCTAAGGAATCTGAGGAAACGCTCAAAGCTCCCTAACGGGATCCGGGCCGCAAACGCATTTTTGAGCATTAAAAAAACCTGGAAATACATACAGAAGGTACAAATTTTGTTACTTCTATTGCACAAATAAACTAAAATTGGCTATGCCACCAAATCACAAACTGTGCTGCTGAAACTGTGAAGACAGAAAAAGCTCAGAATAACAACAATTCTATTTAAAAATATTGGCACAAAAGTTTCTTTAGGCTCAGAATAACATGACTCACAGGTGGTCCTGGCATTCCGTCTTTTCCTGGAGGCCCCTGAAACAGAAACATTTGATCACCTTAATTCACCATGCACTACTAGCGAGCGAAACAATAAATGAAACAGCAATGACGTCAGTGCAGTCCTAGACAAATCTCAACGTAATGGCCCATTTACACCTACGACGCCGACGCGACTTAATTCGACAGTTGAGTCGAGTTGATTCGCGTCGGCTTTTGCGTCGTAAAGCCCAAATTCCATTACGTCGACTTTCACCGAAACTTTTCCGCGGGGAAAGTCGTAGACATTAATCATGAAAGTCGCAGACACAAACCATCTCAAAATGTCGAGATGTTTGCGACAAAGTCTGCGACAAACCCGTTTGTGTCGTTTTAATGGAATTTAGTCCTTTACAATGCACGGAAAAAGTCGGCGACAAAGTCTGCAAATTATGAAAATCGGCGACGTGATTTGTCTCGCGGAGTTTCATGATTTGTGTCTGCGACAAAGTCGCAAAGTTGCAGACATTGTCGCAAAGTCAGCGTAATGGAATTTGGACTCCAGTGCGAATTGGCCATAATGTGTTCGCGCACACATTAGAACTTACATACACATTTTATCAACCAGCACAGCAATGGCAGCACTTGAAAAATTGATAATAACAAAAAAAACAAAACACTAATTTAATTAATTTATATATTATTAACAATTTTAACATTTTTAACAGCAAATAAACTTACAGGAGCTCCGACTGCTCCGGGTGGACCCTGAAACACAAAATGCAACAATAACGTCAACTCTTCAAAGTGCGGCAAAATAAAACATCTAAAGGATGAAGGTCCACACACATGCTGCTGCATGTAAAGTTTGGTAAGGTGAGAATTGTGGTAACAAAATAACCTGGTCGCATGACATGACCTTTAACGTTGTGTTATGTGAATATAAACAGATAATAATTGTGTAAAATTTCGCGTTAAAATTCCAAGCGGTTGTTTTGAAATTAACCAAAAAATAATGTTTTTGCCGCACGCCATAAGCCTATAAGGCATAGATTAAATAATAAATTCACCATAAGACTGGTATCAATACGGAAATCAGAAATTAAATGTTGAACAAATTGACCAGCCGTTTAGGAAATAAGCTTACAAAACAACACCGTACATGACACCGTAGTAACGTAGAGGTAAGCCTACAGAATGTAATCGAAAAATGTGACCAGACACTCAAAAAATTTTTAATAAAATACATATATACAAAGTTATTTAAAAATCTGAAAATGGTTTACCATCTGTCCTGGTGATCCTGGAAGTGCATCGTATCCAGGTAATCCCGGGGGTCCGACGGGACCTGGTTTACCAGCGGGTCCGACATCTCCAGGCTCGCCCTACCACCGTCGATGTATTCAGATAGTTAAAAACATCAGCACAAAATTAGCTAAAGCTCTGCACGGACGCCAGTCGATATTCGAACAACTATAGACTGCGGTTTGCGAGCAGGACGAGCGCGAACAAGTGCAGATATCGACACCGAGTGCTGACATCTATGCAACCGTCAGTCCAGTTGTCCCTAGTTAGTTTTAGGCACCGATGGTAAAAGCAATAGAGTGGTTTTTCTACTTTTTATCCAGTTAAAAGCTTGTGCATAACAAACGTACAGTCGGACAGTTAAGACGCTTAATGTGGCCTGTAAGACTGTAGTACACTAAAGTGTGCCTAAGAAACGGTGACGTCGATCGACAGAACAATATAGAGATTTTGGCGTCACTATTACCACTTCCGGCTAAGTGATATGCTAAAGCCACTTGTTGATCGAGCTTGCTATTAACAACAAGAAGCCCAGCTATTGTTAGGAAAAGCCGACCGAACCGCCTACGACCGAAACCCAGCGTCCGAATTCCAGTCACGGAGAGAAAGCAATTTGTCAGAGGTGAGACAGTTCCATGCACGCTATGTTAACGAAGCGCTGTCTCGAAAGCTACCATAAACGCTAGCATAACAGACATCGCACGTGGTCATTTCGCCAAGCGAGATAGCTACTGTTCAATGCACGCGGCCATCTCGCTAGGTGATATAAACAGCTAGAGAGTTTACTCGATCCAGCAAACGTCCAGCAAACTTTCAGCAAATGTATTCAAAATACCCGTGCTAATGCTGGACGTTTGCTGGACGTTTGCTGCTATATGTTATAATGGACGAGCCAGCTGGATGTTTCCTGGATGCTTGATGGATCGTGTAAACACCCTATTATAGTGTTTACACGATCCAGCAATCGTCCAGCAAACTTCCAGCAAATGTATTCAAAATACACGTGCTACTGCTAATTGCTGGACGTTTGCTGGATCGTGTAAACACCCTTTAATACCCCGTTTACACGATTAAGCAAACATCAAGCAACTATCAAGCAGATGTACACGTGCACGACGTATGCTCTAACTGCTTGATGCTTGCTTGACGTTTGTTTGATGTTTTTTTATCGTGTAAACGGGGCAGAAAGCATAGCTTACACAAAGCAATTATCAAGCAAACATTAAACAAACATTAAGCAAACATCGAGCAACCATCAAGCGAACATCAAGCAAACGTCAAGCAAACATTAAGAAATTCGAGCATACGTCGTGCACGTGTATTTTGAATACATTTTTTAATAGTTGCTTGATGTTTGTTCGATCGTGTAAACGGGATATAAATGAACAAGGAAAATATCGGACGCAGGTTTTGCAAATATTTCTCACAACAAAAACGCCTTGCTCGGGAAGACACGTTACAGCCTATACAGTTCCTGATGCAGCAATGACCTTCAAGTTCATTCAAGGTGAATGATTTTCATGTCATTTGAAAGCCATCTTACTAGTGATCAATAGCATTTTAAGCCCCATTCTCGCACCGTTTAGCCTCAATAGCGCGTAATGGCCTTTGAGGTCATCCGAGGTCAATGATTTTCATCTAATCTGTCAGGGCGTATGCCGCTTCCTATTAGTGATTAATAGTAACATAGGCCGTATCTCTTACCGTTTGCGAGATACGGCCACTAATAGCTTTATACATTCCATAAAAACTGCGGCCAAACCGCTGCAGATGGACACGTGGTTACTATTGACAGCCTAAAGAAAGTCGGCACCGTCCTATCCGCTGCTACCATCGCCGACCCTCTACGACTTACGGTTCATGCACAATATCAGATGATTGGTTTACCATAGTGCGTTATTACCCTTCAAGGTAATCCAAGGTCAATGATTTATATCTCATTTGAAAGCCAATATGCGACTTTCTATTATTAATCAACAGCAAACTAGGTTTTATTTTGCACCATTTAGCCACAATACATCCGTGACAGACAAACAGACGGACGACAACTCAGGCCAATAGCTCGACCTTTGCTAAAGTATGGTCGGCTAAAAACCACACATTATTCTCTAGTTGCCATATCTCGGAAACGGTGAAAGATACGGCCAAGGTTACTATTAATCACTAATAGAAAGTGCCATGCGCTCTGTCAAATAAAATAAAAATCACTGACCTTGGATGACCATGAAGACTGTTACGCGTTAATGTAGCTAAACAGTGCGAGATAGGGTCTAGGTTGCTATTGCTCACTAATAAGAAGTGGCATATGCTAGGCTTCTTGTATAGTCTCTTATTAAAATAAACTAATGAATGGATAAATAATTAGTTAACTAGACTTTGTTGTGAGCTTTCAATTTTTTTGTAAATTTGCTGTAAACTTATAACTTGTTTTATATTTTGCTGTAGACTTTTGATTTGCTGTGATTTGTTGTACAACACGTTGCGGAACACATTTAGAGCTAACCGAAAAAGTGGAGCTTGAATTCTATTCATACAGCATAGCTACGACTTGCCTTTAGTAGTCGTATTCGTTCAATCCACTCGTCACCAAGTCCGCCCGGTAACCCCGGCGGCCCTCGAGCACCCTACAGATC
>Ga0209671_1002177_pt1 | contig 17609 bp, 8 predicted proteins | sample WorMetHERISLAND2_2_FD_187401 | JGI IMG/M metagenome (GOLD analysis project Ga0209671, IMG submission 187401) | Marine gutless worms symbiont microbial communities from Max Planck institute for Marine Microbiology, Germany - Olavius geniculatus... | ecosystem: Host-associated > Annelida >...
GTGCGAGATAGGGCTTAGGTTACTATTAATCACTAATAGAAAATCGTATACTGGCTTTCGATTGCCACCGAATTCAATGACCTTGGATGACCTTGAACGCCAAAATAGGGGGTTTCATTGATTTTTTTCGCGATATCGGGCTGCGCAAGTTTATATCATTCACAAGGAGGCGCCACCGTCGCCAACGCCACACGCGCCTATGGCCGATGTGTATTGTGGTCCCGATGGGCCGAGTCCAAGTGATATGCGATTTTCGAAACTATAACTACTGAACCGGAAATGCTATAGGCTTTCGCGCGTCTCGTGAGCTTTTCTCAAATTTCTTGTATTACCACTCACGTGAGTAGGCCTAAGTTTGAACATTTGTAAACGACACTAAGACTACTAGAAAGTTGCTGCGCAGAGCAACGCTGGAAATGATATGGCCCCGTGGGACTAACCGGGTGTTTGCCTGAAGGTTGCAGCTGGGATTGACTGGTCCTAGGGGACCTTTAGATTTTCATTTCAGTGTATTCTCGGCCGACCTGACAGGCATGCAGATCCATGGCCCTTGATGACTGGAACAACGCATCTATCTGACTTATTATGACACGCGTATAATACATTACAATCAATACAATGACGTACTGTATGTTGTTAGCCGACCGTACTTAAGTAACGGTCGAGCTATTGGTACGAGTTGTCTGTATGACTGTCTGTCCGTCTGTAACGGATGTATTGTGGGTAAGTTTTAGGTCGTATGGGAAAATTTTTACACGGTTAATTAGCCTGTGTGTGAAAGTCGGGCAAGCATAATTTCAGTCATCTAATGCCAGGGGAACATTTTCAAATTTGGGGTTCATTGAAGCGGGGTAGGAAATTCAAATTTTGACTGATCCACCCGTGTGACAGACGGACGGACAGACGGACAGAATTGCGATGGCTAAGACGCAATTCAGTAACTGCTTTCGCGCGTAAAAACAGATAGAATTGGTGTGTGTTAAGACGGTAGCACTGGTACAGGTAAATTGTAATCTGCTGTAGGCCTAGTCGCGTAGTGGCCTACCTTAGGTATTAATGACTAGAAGCAGGCCTATTCATGCGGACCCGGACTGACAGCGGATCCTTTTTCAAAATCTGTGGACTGACGCGGACTCAAAAATTTCAGGATCCGCACATCTCTGTCTGTTTCTTGACAGATTCTTTGATATTGGCATTGTTGCCATGGCGCCTGTCTCTGTTACCCGGCATGCACTGGAGAGGATGTCGGTCGGAGGTCAAGTAGCATTAATGTGTCAGGTCAAGTTAACGGGCGCGTGTGATGTCGACTGTGGTGACGGACGGGTGCTTGACTAGGGTCGAGTATACTCGAGACCTTTCTTCCATCGGTCGAGTTAATTGAAGCAAGTTCACGCCGACGATAGATAGCAGTTTCATTGACATTGAAGCGCCAAAGCGTGACGCATTTAGCGCCATGGTGTCAACAGTTGACCGCATTGTCCGACTATTCATTGGCAGTTACCGGCTGGAATTTAGAGCATTGCTGTCCCACGTCCGGGGCTGCGAGACCCACTTCTTGATAGTATACCTATGGCTTAATTTATTTTCTAGATTTACTTTCTGGATTCAGGTGCTTGTATATAGACCATGTCCCGTCCCTTGGTTGTTATGTTTAATAACTACTTTGGTGACTCTAAACATTTACGATTGATGAATTGATTTAGTTTGATTGACTGAATTAAACTGTGGTTAACGACAGAACCGTGATTAATTGGGTGTTTGCACGATCGAGCAAACATCGAGCTGGCTCAAGCAGGCCTATTGCAACCCCGCCCGCTGGCTCAAATGTAGGCCTAGGCTTAGGCTCTTAGCCCACAGCTGATCGCGTGTTATATAGACCTTCCAATTACAAACCGCCCGCCTTTCTAATTAGCATGCTAATTACCATAGAACGTCGAGCTAGCTGCTCGATGTTTGCTCGATCGTGTGAACACTGCATTAGTGTTGGGTCTGTCAGCTTTAGGGTTGGATGAAGCTCATATATAGCCTAAGGCATAGGATGGCTCTAGGGAAACGAAGACTGCTGCATGTTTTGCAGTTCAAGTATTACAAGAAGCCTAGCTGTCGCTAGGATAGCCGACCGTACTGGTTGTCAGTGACCTTCAAGGTCATCCAAGGTCAATGATTTCCATCTAGTCTGACAGGGCGTATACAACTTTCTATTAGTGATTAATAGTAACCTAGCCTGACCGTATCTCTCACCGTTTCTGACCAGTTTTTTTGTTGAAAAAATGCACGTTTTTCCTCCCCTTTTTCCTCCCCTCTTTATTCAGTTCCCAATTGGAAAATGTTGCTCTTGGGACTCTTGGAGTAGATGGCTGAAATTTTTCATGCTCGAGTTTAAGACACATAGCTAATTATTCGTGTAAAAGTGTTCCCCTATGCCTTAAAGCTTAGCCACAATGCATCCGTTACAGACGGACGGACGGACAGACAGACAGACAGACGACAACCATGAAAATAGCTCGACCGTTACTAAAGTACGGTCGGCTAAAAATTTGGAAGCTGAACAAATAATATTGAAGGGGTTGGTTTAATTTGGGGAGGAGGCATGGATAAATTATTAATGCAAAAAGTAAAGTATTTGATCGTATTTTGCTAAGAAGTCCCGAGGCTCGAAACTCGACAGACGAACTCGGGTCTTTTCTGTCGTTGTTCTTGGTTTTTGCCCTCTCAACTCAGAACCTTTAATTTGCTGTATTTTATTGCCTGCAGTAGCTAGACTGTTTGTCCGGTGTTCTGATTAGGCAGGTGCATTCACCTGTGGCAGGTGTGCGTTTGCTATAGGCTGTCACCCAGAGCAGTCTGTGCGAAGACAGCCTTTTGCAGTCTTGTCTGTTGTTTTCATATACCAGAAAATTTGTTTGCAGCCGGGGCTTCGCTCCGTACCCCGCTGCATATGGGGGAGCCCTCGGAGTCTTATCTGTTAAGGAGGGGCTCTCTGTCCCCCTCCCCAAGAGCCCCATTACTGCTTTCGCCCCGTCATTCTTCAGTCGGTAGGTCGTGGCAGGTGCAACTGCCCAGTGTTCCCTAAATTCTAACGTGTTTCAAAATTTTCTGGTCGGAAAAGCAAAGCAGTCCGAATCGTTGTAGGCCTACAGCAACAAAGAAAAAATGTTTTTCAATCTTCACTGAATAATGAAGTTCATCATTTCACACTGCTTCTGAGCGTTTGAGTGAATTTTTTGAAGGATTTTTTCTTTATGGAGGCAGAGTGGGTGAATTTCGGTTTATTTTCTTGCGCATGCATTTGTGCAATACGGGAATTCGAAGTGGAAGTCATTGGTACTTTTGTTGCTAATTGTCCTGTCGGAAATTGGCAGTTGTCTGTCCGAAAATTTAAGTTCCTACCTTTCCTGTGACGTCCCGTCCCCCCCTCCAAAAAAAATTAACCCACAACCAGAACGCCGATAGTTTGTAAGTGGTGTGATTGACAATCCAATTGGCGCCAACGACAGCACGCGACACGACAACGCTTTTGCACGTCAGTCGTCGTAAATTAAACTCAGTTATAGCAGCCGGTGGGCTGGTTATTGCTTGAATATGCTGTAAAGTGGCGGGCGCCTGTGGAACGACATTGGGCGCACAGACCACACGCAATACGTCATAAACAGATAGCCTACTGACAGGCGCACACGTATATAATATATTAATAGATGTTTATTCAGCGACAAGACAGGTTTCCCGCCTTTTGCTCGCACACAATTGTCACGTCAGTCACTGACGTCAAGTGAGAGGAGAAAAATATTGTTGCTGTTGGCATATCCACTTGAAGGAGTTTTTAAGTCCCACACAGCTTACAATTCTGAAGTTTTAATCCGTTATGTATCGATGAGTGTTAAGTAGCATTTAACGGCTGCACGTTGCGTTGCGTTTAAAATAGAAACGCCGATAGTGTTTCTATTTTTTATTCACTATCCGAGCGATAGTAATTGCGTTGACCAATGAGAACGCTCAACTAGCCCGAGTAGGTCATCAAACTGATCGACAGACAGCCGAAAGTATCGCCGGAACAGAGCTGGGTCGGACTTGGAGAGTAGCTACTGTATCAGATGCTGAGTGATAGTCGCCCTGGTCATCCCGGTTGGCGATGACGAGGTGAATCCAAAATCTAGGCCTACGTTTTCTTTTTTTCTTGCGCAACACATATGTGCAACAAGTTGCTGCTCCCATCAGCAATAAATTTTCGTATTTGTCGGCCATATTAGCTCATTAATATTTTTTACAAAAATGTCTTCGCCCGTTTTAACGCGCTGCAACGCGCGTTGCAGCGCTTTAACGCGCTCAAACGCAACGCAACGCGCAGCCGTAGTGGAAATAGACCTTTATGCATGCAAACTATACGTCAGCAGTCTTTTATATGTGACCTATAAGTATTTATAAGCACATCTGAGAATCGTGTACAGAGCGACGTAACTGTACTGAACTGATCTGGCACGGTTTAGTTTTTGACGAACTGACCACTGGGCGAACAGAGCGAGCCCATTGGTCATTGGCTAACGCGTACGTGTACCTAGTCACGTACGTCGCTAGGTGGTGCATACTGTAATGCATTACGGCTTGCCCATTGGTCAGTTCGCCAAAAACTATCCCATGTCAGTTTAGTTCAGTTCCGTTCAGTTATACGTCGCAGTGTATACGCGCCTTCAGTTTTAAACTGTATTTTAGAATGCTAGCCAGTTTAAAATGTTTACATACACGGTGAAGCAAAGACTGTGTGTGTTTTTTTCAGGTCGTTTCGTGAGAGCGCACAGCAGTATTCCGTCGATGTCGTCTATAATCACCCAATAGCGCAGGTAACTTTTTACGCGCAACAGCAGCTATTGTCCGTCTGTTCGTCCGTCACACGGGTAGATCAGTCAAAAACGGTGCAAACTCGGATAACCAAATATTCGCCATCAGCTGCCTGGAAGACTCTAGTTTCAGGATCAGTAGAACTTTTCTATAAATTCGAAAGCGATGGTGCTGAATGAGAGGGGGTGGGGAAAATTTGCGATTTTTAATCGATACGGTGTTGGCACAGCGATACAGGTCACGCCGTCTGGTGAGTACAAGTAAAACACTATAGATAATTAGCCGCCGGTCGTCTGGCGCCCTCTGGCGACTGATTTTGTTTTACTGGGCTTTCGAACATGCGCCGCTGTTGCGCGTTCCCCTTTGCGTTAGCTGGGCTTTTTACGCGCGAAAGCAGCTACTGCTTTCAGCGCGTCTTAGCCATCGCAATTCTGTCTGTCTGTCTGTCCGTCCGTCCGTCCGTCCGTCACACGAGTGGATCAGTCAAAAACGGTGCAAGCTAGGATCACCAAATCTTTACTGTCGGCTGCCTGGAAGATTCTAGTTTCAGGAACCGTAAAGCTTTCCCATAAATTCGAAAGGGGTCACCCCGAACGAGGGTGCTAAATGAGAGGGGGTGGTGGAAAAAATTTGCGATTTTTAGCCAATAAGTCGCTGTATCTCAATAACGGTGCGAGATAGGGCCTAGGTTATTAGTTATCACTAATAGGAAGTCGTACACTGGCTCTCGATTGCCATTGATTTCAATGACCTTGAATGACCTTGAACGCTAAGATATGGTTTTTGTGGATTTTTTGGCGATTTCAGGCTGCGAGACACATTTCAAGAGAGAATTGTGCCGAAACCAATTGAAATAGACATGGACAAGCTGCGTATGAAATTTTTAGTATTGAACGCAGATTTCAACGGTCCAAGTCTGGATTTTCTAGGTTCAAGGAAACCTGAGCACGAGGGCATCAAATTGCGGTACCCCCGTAAAAGTTGCGACGAAATGGATGGAGATAGACTGAGTGACTGACAGTTTGCGAACAGGAACTGCTATAGGCTTTCGCGCATCTCTTGAGCATTAGCTGAAATTTCTGGTTTGTCATTGTTCTTAATTCTGTTTTTCTTTCTTTTGTAGCCTGGGCAGTTATTTTCAATGCCGGTGGGTTCACCGTTACTCCGCTATGCGGCGCCACCGCTGAGAAGTACCCCTCAGCAGATCTATGGTGCCGTGGGACAACAGCAACAGCCTCATCTCTATGGTGTCCTGGTACCCATGACCAAGTTACCTGTTTCCCGGCCAGTTGGTGATGGGCAGATGCGAATTTCGGATTGGAAACAGCAGACGGCGCATCACTACCAGCTGTCGTGGCCATTAAACGCTAACGCCAGGTCAGCTGACCACTGGGTGAATCATTGAGAGGGCTGGGTTTTTTTTTGTCAAATCTCGAGGCATAGTCATATAATTTTGCTAGTTTAGCCCTATTGGCTGTTTTTTTAGTTTAACCGCGTAGTTTAACATCGCAGGTATATGCTTAAATTTGCAAAAAAGAAACGAAAACTGGACGTCAAGCAGCCGATAGCTGTTGAAGAGTAAACTTTATTTGCAGAATTGCTGGCTAAATACTATCGCCGTGCTAAATTGCTACAAGTACGAGTATTAGTATAGCCTACATAAGGTGTTCTTGCCACGGTCTCACGCATAAGGAAAAGGTGAAATAAAATATTTTCTGTGAAATACTTTTTTTAGTTTCCAAATCGCACATCAAATTCGTGTGACGTATTTCAGTGATTTCTGCGAGTAACGGCGACAAAATAGCTGCTGGAATTGGTCTGTATTCTGGAGTGAGGTCTTGCTATAAATCTGTGTCTGTCTGTCGGTATGTATGTGTGAATCATTGTGATTGTGTCTGGCTTGTTTGAAGTTGTTTACCTGTGTGTCTACCACGACACACACGTACACGCAGGAAGGGGTGGGGTTTGTATTCCAACTTGCCGTCCTTTGCAACGCTGTAAAACTTTATGACGTCTCCGTCCGCGCTTGGAACCTTGTTGCCGTCGTTCACGTAGTAACTTAAGTAGTCTCTTAGCATGCATAGCTGTGTGTGAAGTTTTACAATCTCTTAACGTCTCCTCCTGGCCGCTTTACGAGTTACCGGCGAGCTATTCGCCGATCATTTAGCACCTAGTTGACGTCGTCTGATCCCAGCAGGGTGGCTCGTCGTCTGGCCTTTTATCACGTCTGTCTGTCCGTTGGTCTGTCGGTTATGCGCACGCTAATAGACCGTGGGTCCGTGGTTAAACGGCGCGCGGGATATAGAGACGTGAGAATTATAGGTCCAGGTAGATTTAGCGCGCCGTGATTGGTCAATTCGCAGCTGTCCAACATATACCACGTCTTTAGGATATTGCTCATTTTGTCGCCCGGTCTTAGTTATTTCTCAGTTTCGTCGCTAGCATGGAACGGCTAAGATCTGCGACACCGCTTATCTGCTGACGTCTTACGTGGAGAATTGTCGCTTTACCGGTAATTTTTGTCTTCGCAGATGAGATAGGTTGCCCTGAATAAGAGATGAATGAATGTATGCCTGGATATGTACGATTGAGCAAGGCGATCTCTGTAGGGCCATCGCCTAGACGCAGCTAGAGAAGAAACGGCGCTTTTTGCGTATAGCAGTACAGAGCCCTGTTACCAAATTGTTCATAGTGATTGATATACAAGCGGCCGACTGGGTATTCTATGCTAGATAAATTGCGTTTAAATAATTCTTTGCGGCTTATTGCGTCTTGGAGAGGATGAGCTACCAAGCAACGGACCTTGCATATTGCAGATTGCAGTCTTTTTTTCGTTTTTTGGCGATTACTGCATGGTTAGGCTTACTGATGTCTATAGGCTGAAGCTTTCCGTAGTTCTTTGCTGCGATGGACCGAAAACCAAAAATGGTTGCAGTTATGAGAATTACTTATTACGTGATCGTTTTTTGTTCACAGGTCATTTTCGGCCGACGTTCATCAGCAGCAGCAGCAACAGCAGACAAACAGACAAGCGTCATTGTCATCCGTATCATCATCATCCATGATGACGACTACAACGATGACGAGGAATTATCCGACGAACTTCGGTTCAGTGATCACGTCCAGCGACAAGCTTGGTCCACTACCGCCACCAGCTAGTGCTACCACTGCTGCTGCTTCTGCTGCTGTCACTGACAAACCTGCCACCCACCACACAGCCAGGGTTTGCTGTCTACTCGTTCTACTTGGTGTGAACTTTTTCCAGGTCAGAATATAGCTTTTAAGGAGCGAACCCCTCACAGAGCTACGGAGCGTCACTTATCATATGGAATCACACAGTGTTACCTGCCACCCAACAGAGGTGAACGAGCTCCGCCTTAACCCCAGCCAGATAGGCCGGTACTCGATTTAACTACCCCGGAGGGATGGAAGGCTGAGTTGACCTAGACGGCTGGTTACGTACCGAGATGGTTTACCTGTCCACAGGCAGTCACTCATCGCAGTACTAACCGGGTTCGGCGTACAGTAACTTCGTTGTCAGTCCGTGCCAGTTTTCAATTCAGAAGATGGGTATAGACAAAATGAGTACTAGTTATGGCCGCCGCTATAGGGAAGAAACAGCGAGTTTGCGTAATAGTAGGCCCCGTTTCCTGGACTGCTGGTGTAGTGACCCAATCATCTGAATGAAAATAACAGTAACAGGTTAAAGACACCGGCTGTTAATGGAGCCATCGGCACGAATTGGACGGTATGCTAGCTTACTTGGGTTCAACGCTCGCCGGTTAAAAGCACCAAAAAGGAGATGAGCTGTAACGCAGTGGACAAACGAGCAAAAAAACGGATCTGCATATGTCGCTACAGGTAACGCTGCAACTGGGATGTAATTTATTTTTTAGCCATCTTCTAACCTTATTCCTAACGCTAACCTTAACCTTAGCTTAGCCCCAACCCGGATGCAACATCTGCACATCCGCCGATTCGCTTTTTACCGGAGCCCGGGTGCCAACTCAAAGCGCAGAAAATAAGATGAGCTGCCATGCAATGGACTTTTTCTTTTTCGTCTTCTTTTTCTTTTAGCCACATGTTGTCTCACACGTTGAAGGTGAAGCTGATTGCGCGAGTGTCGGGAGCCGAGGCGCGTGACGTCGCCAGCTGTCTGACGCTGGACAAGTGCCGGAACCACGTCATGCTTGATGAGCCTAGCACCAGCTGCAATCAGAGGCAGAGAGCGGCCAGCAGTGGACCGAAGCTCTTCATGTTCGATCAGGTCTTCGGAGCCGACGACTCGCTGGTCTGTACGATCAGTTTGATCATTGCTCAAACCTGAATGATTAATCATTTTGATACACGTTTCTCATATTGCTTATATGATTGCATACTCCTATGTGGGTCCCTCGGTTTGCTTTTTACCGTCGTTGTGTAATTATGGTAGAAAAAAAGATTTTCGGCAACAAATAAATAATTTCTTAATCCAAATATAGACGCTCTGATTCCTCAGTTCCTCAGTCAGTCGATCAGTAATTCAGTCACAGTTCAGTAGATAGACACTGTTTTTGTGTGATGATTAAGCGATTAAAATAAAGTCTGTGATGTTGCACAATTTGTTTTGCATTGACTGTGCGGAGCAATAGCCATCCCAGTTGTGTCTTTTTAACTTTTATTTTTAATTCTCGGGATCTTTACTGCCATCCATAACGAGTGTCATTGTCGGTGTTAGGGCGCTGTATGCCGAGCAAGTTTGGGCGATGTCCTGCACTCGGTTGTTTCCGGGTCTGACGCCTGCGTCTTTGCTTTCGGCCCAGCAAGAGTTGGTACGCCGCAGTTTCTGTGAGCTGATATAAACAGTAGCATTTTTGACATGTTGCTGGCTTTGTTTGAACTACTGCATTGCTGCTGTCATCTGCACGCTACTGGAGTGTTTTTGATGATGTCAAACGTATTCTGGTGCTGAGTGGTTTCACGATTGGTTACTTAATGCTATCACTGATCAATAACAAAATCCATCTCTTATTTTTTGCATTTCTTGTTGAAAGCGTTTATATTTCACAGTTTCTGTCATATGTTGTCTTTTGGATCAGTGCGTTGTCGACTGATTTAACAGATTTTTTATATATTAGGATCGTTTTGTTTTAGCACTCGGACTGGAGCATTTTCTGTAATTGTCTGAATGCCTGAGATCTATCTTAATGCCACTTTTGATTGCAGATCATGCTAAGAAACATGTATGACTTGATTTTAAATCTATTTATTAATTTGGTGAACGGTAAATTAATGGTGGCGCGCTGTGTGCTGTGCAGGCAAGACGTATACAATGATAGGGTTGGACGACCAGGGCGCGGAGGAGCTCGGGGTCATTCCCAGTGCCATCAGTTGGTTGTATGAGTTGATTGAGCAGCAGAAACAGCAGACTGCCGGAGCAAGGTTTTCGGTGCGTGTCTCAGCGGTTGAACTCACCGGACGTCAACAGACGCTCAGGGATTTGCTCGCCGACTGCCACCCACAACGTACGACATCGTTCACTCGCAACATGTACTCGTATTTTAACTAATATGTCAGTCAGTTAATCAATAAGTTAGTTTGTTAAGCGCCGCTTAAACAAATTTCCTGGAGGCGTTTGTTACAAGTGGAGACGATCAAAGAGCTACGACTTGAGTTCTGACGTCAGACTGAGCAAAAAGTGATCTCACATGGAGAATCGATGTGTACGATGTTTTCCTGAGTCGTAAAAACTGTGTCTCGTCCTCTTTGAACACGAAAACCTAAAAAACCCTAAAAACCTAGAAAACCTAGATTTTTTCGATTACGTCTGAAGTATAGGTCCGTTACGACTAGTTGGTTAATAATGCTGTTGATGATGCTGTGACTGGGCACAGGTGAGTGTTTACCTGCAGTGTACCTGCGTGAGGACTCGGTGAGTGGAGCGTCGTACCTGGAGAATCAGGCTGAACTACGAGCGGCTACTGCTGATGTTGCTGCATGTCTACTGGATGCTGCCATTGCAGCACGCACCGTACCTGGTCTGTGCGCTCTTTCTCACTGTGCCGTTGCCAGGGTTTTGTGCAAGAGGGGTGGGAGGCGCAAAACCGAGAGAAAATAACTAAAGGGTGACGCAAAAAAACGTTACGAAACTCATGCGATAGACAGTGGAAAAGTAGAATACGCTATATACTTTCTTTTATTGGATAGGTCACCACATTATTCAAATGTCGTAGACTCGTAGTTTGTGTGGCTCTGAAGTCACCTGAAAAAGCAAACAGTTGGAAGTCGAGAGCGCACTTGCCACAATGCCCTATAGCTGGCGGCGCTTGTGGTCTGTTTTCACCAGTTTACACTCTGTGTCTCAAAAACATCCCCGACATTTTTGACTGTAACTTGAAAACCAATTGTCAGATTTCAATAATTTTTGGTAAGAATATTCCTGACACAACTTGCCATCAAATGGCCGTTTAGCTTCCCACCTCACCCAATGTATGCTTCTGCACTACCTAGGGAAAGCAGATCAAGCGACATATGTGTTGAAATAAACAGAAAACCTGAAAAAACATCCCCAACATTATTGATCGTAACTTAAAGAAAGATCAGCAGATTTTAATCATTTTTGGCAGAAATATTTCCGACACAACTGGCTATTAAATAATTTTTTTAGTTCCCACCTCACCCAACGTCTGCTTTTGCACTACTTGCAGAAAGCAGACCAAGCATAATACGTGTTAAAATGAATTGAAAAAAAACGTCAATAAATTCCATCTGTCCTAATCTGTGGGTGTGGGCCACAACAGCCGGTCTATTACAAGGTATAACTGTCGTGCAGCAGTTTGTCTACCAGATGAAGTTTAGGAATGTTTGAACAGTCGAGAAGCGACTGGTACAGCCTGCATTGGTCTGGAGCAGAACTTTATCGATACTGCTGTCAATGAATGGATAAAGCGTCTCCTTGCCTGTGTTTGCATAGTGGGAAAACACTTCAAGCAGTTTTACTGCAGGCAGTTGAAAAATGGACAACTGAATGAAATGTCAGCCAAAGTGTCAGAAACGTGAACAAAATGTATTTTTACGCATTATATTAATTAAGCACTCATATCGCTTTGGATAAAAAAGTGATATTTCGCTGGTTATGTTTTCCCCAGGTAGTGCAGAAACAAATGCTGGTTGAGGTGGAAAACTGAATGGTCATTTGATAGCAAGTTGTGTCAGAAATATTCGTATTAACAATTATCAAAATCTGATAATTGGTTTTCAAGTTACAGTCAAAAATGTCGGGAATATTTTTTTGAGACACAATGTATATCTAGCTGTACCATAATTAAGTCTCTAAATTAGCGCTGTTTGTTGTTTTATCATCGTGATTAATGATCTAACCTTTGACTAGTATTGCTTGCTTTCATTTATTATGTACAGATGCTTTCACTCAGATGTACAGCTGTCATTTTTGGCTTATTTGCAAAAGTGTGTTTGGTCTTAACTTTTCATGAAGTGAAATTGCAGAATTATAGAAGTTCGTTAGTACTTTGTCAGTCTGTCACGGTGACGCTGTGCAAAAATTAATAACGTAGAAATTCGGAACACGAAACGTAGACCGGTAAGCTAGGCTATCTGTTCATCTCATTTTGGGGATTTAGTTGTACTTTTGTAATATCCTTTATAAAAGATTCGTAACATTGTCAAAGTTACCTGTGTGTGTGTGTCGTTATGCTTTTATTGATGCGGACAGGTGTGTTGTTTTGTTGCTATAGCAACGGATGAGGACAGTCGTCATTCTCACCTGTTGTTTACACTGAGTGTTTATCAATACCGCGTGCAGACGACGACGTCGACTACATCACCTGGAAACAGTACTGGTTTGTCAGCCGCCAATTGTCTCGTCTTCACTGCTGTTTTGATGCCTGCCTGTTTGATGATTTTGGTGTTATGCGCACAGGTATGTGTGTATTACAGTCGTTGCAGTATTTCTGGTGTCATGGTTGTGGTAACCCAAGAAGGGCAAGCATATGGACAGTGACACGGGGAGGGAATGGTACCTAGCCAAATGGTTAGCATTGCCGACCACAATCATGGACTGCGCTGGAAATCTGAAGCTAGGGGGAAACGTGGGGCAAGGGCCAGGAACAGGGGCCATGGGGCAATAATTTTTTGTGTGCGGGCCCAATGTCGACTTTTTCATGCATCAAAAAGATGTAGCGGGGTGCAGGGGTAGATCCTTTGTTTGAGGGATCGGAAGGCGAAGCCCCCGTGAAGTTAAAACGCTTCTTTTGGAAGTTCAATATAAGCCACAAATTTGCCTGCTTTTTAATATTTGGAAACGCCAAAAATTACATATATTTGTGTTGTCTTGCAAAAAGTCACGTTTAGTATGTCACACCTTGGCATGTATTTGGTTTCAGAGGGCACTTTATCACCATCAAAATTTCTTCTGGGGGGCAAGGGAACAGGGGCATCTGCCCCCCCTGCCGTCTGTCTGGCGCCGCCCATGACCACTGTGCAGGATGCCCGGGTGCACTTTCAGGATTGGTGGACGCTATGCATAGTGTCTTTGATGTCTAAAAGGACGGAATGCATAGTGGCCAACAGAGTGGGTTGCGCGGAAGCGGGGCAGCATACGGCTTGAATCAGCTATCTGCTGGGATGCAAGTGATCAACTTGGTTTCCGATATATGTATTTGGGTTAGTTTACATGAGTAATGCACATACTTGTAGGCTTATATAACCATGATAATAGGCCGCTGATACTAATGTAACGAAAAGTTAAAATGTGATTAAAATTCAATCAATTTATTAGACTTCTTAACGACCAACAATGACTGATAATGAACGCTTGTAATCTTATTTTATTTCGCATGCGACATCATCATCATCATTATTTATTTGCCAGCAAAAGCATAACAGAGTGCACAAGGTTGACACAAACATACAGTTGGCAAGACATACCAGGCTCATAGAGCACTTCCTAAGCTAAATACACAAACACGAGAGTAGCACGGCAACTGAAACAAGTTAAAATAAAATCAATAAAAACACACAAAAAATAGCAGCAGGCCTACACAGAACATTTCATATAGGGCGTAAAATCAGTATTCTTCAGTGACCTCTTGAATGAGGATAGAGAAGAAAAGCTGACTGTGGGTGGTAAACAGTTCCAGACATCAATGACACTTTCAACGAAAAAGTTTTGACGAAGTGAATTTGTGCATCTAGGTTTATTTAGTTTGTATGAATGCCCTCTAGTCTGAGAGGAGGGGCTAAACGTGAAAAAATCATCGAAGTTGACACAGACCAGACCAAACACAATTTTATAGCACAAAATAAGATCCAGATACATGATTAATTTTTTTGACATTAATCGAGGCTTGAAACAGTTTGAAACAGAAAGCGGTGCAAAGCACTGAGAGAGACGTGATGACTTCTGCGTCTTCCGTTCTCTGCATAGCCAGCCTTTAAGTGCCGGGCTGGCTGCCCCCTGCCCTTTGTGGTCTCATTTCTCAGGGGCCCCTCCATAGGTACAATACCAACGGTATGAAAAGCATCAGTCTCTCCGCCGGGCTAGGAGCTAAGTGATGATGATGATGTTGTTGTTGTTGTTATGTGGCAGTGGTAGGAGGACGAAGTCGTCTGCATCTGGTGGATTTTGGCAGCTGTTCCAGAAGTCGAGATGTTGGTCCTCTCAGCCTAACGTCGCTTGGTGCTGTTATCACTTCGCTGCTTAGTGGACAGAGACAAGTGCCGTGTCGGTCAGTTAACCGTCTTATCATTATGATCTTTCTCTGTGCATGAAATGAAGTACTGTTGTAATGTGACGGTTATTTTTAGTTGCGCCAATTGACATCTATGTCAAGTAAGTGAGATGTTCGTGACATTTGTATCTGGCGCCCAAAACAGTAACAAAAATTTGTGTGAACGTTCTCAGGGAAGCAGCAACAGAGGTGCCAGTTTTTAGATCAAAAGGTCAAAGGTCAGCTTCAATCGAGGTCAAGAAGGTGACCAGGCATAGCTCGCATAATCAGAGATAGTACAGCAAAATGATCTACTGTCAACGCCCGAGACGTTTGGGAACTGGACGGACGGATGCTGCATATAATGTCGGCACACCAATGCTAACATCTTTTGTTTTACACTATTTATTTTGTGCAGTGATTATCTTGTGCATGTACACTGCACAGTATTTATACGCGGTGACTATTAATCCGGCAGCCGTAACAATAGCCACTGATTGACACCAGGCATGACATGAGGTATGCATGGATCGAATTCTGTCGCAGGCGACACCTAGCGAATGCCAATGAGTAAAATGTTTGCAGCGATACAGCGAGCAGCTGAAGACCACAATTCGCGTGAATATTATCGCGTAGGGATTAGGGTTAGCGTTAGCGTTTTCAAAAGATTTATGTGACAATAATGGACACCAGAAATTAGCGTAGAATATGGCTAGTAAATTAGAGGTTTCTGCAGGCAATCACTGCTAAAAACTTGCCGACCGGCTATCTGTGATGGTCTACTTGCTAGACTTGAAGTGCTGGTTGGCCGCAGTGGCGGATCGGTGATGCTACGGCTGAGGTCGTCAATTGCTCGGCTACCGCCGTGTCCTTGTCGCTGTACGGCGAACACTTGTCGTACCGCGGCAGGGACACGTACGGCCTTGTATGTACTGGCTAAGGCCGTCTATATCGGCGGCCGGATCAATGTCTGGCCCTTGTAGGCCGTATATCCTGTGCCGTATTTATAATATGCTTTGTGACAAAAAATGGTCGTATTTTATGGTGTGAAGTGATCACAAGTTGACGCAGTTACTGCGCGAGTCGCTAGGTGGAGCGACGTCTAACACGTGCGCTATAATTCATCTCAGTCCAGCGTTGTCTGCATACAGCGACACACTACAGGTTCTGCAACTGGCGTCTCGCATGCACCAGACCAGGCTGCGACGTAGGTCAAAGGTCAGCACAACTTTTCAAACCTTTGGCGTGTAATTTTATCGATTACATCATTTTGCAGTATCTGTTTATTGGAGGTTGAAATGTCTTTCTTTGGTCAGCTTTATTCTACTGCAGTAAAGTGGTACAGCGCATACTGTTAAAAACCTCCAATGCACTGGTCACACGGTAGGCATTGAACAGGAAGTTAATGATTAGAAGTGGCTACGCGTATAGCTTTTTGTGGGATGATGGGAATCAATCTCCGAGCCACGGAGCTGCATGAAGTCACATCCACACGCTGTTACCTGCCACTCGACACAAGTTGTCGCCCCACTTTAGCCCCAGCCAAACGCGATTTAACTTTTACGGAGGGATGGAAGACTGAGTTGTTGCTGGTGTGTCTGCTGCATGTGTGGCCAGTTGTCGAGCAGTTCTGACGAGAGTTCGTGTGATAGCGGCACTACACTGCATCACTGGTACGGTCGACGTCGCGCCGGCGTCAAGATGGGCGTGCGTCAACGCGGCGCCAGTCACCACCAGCGCTCAGCCCACTCGGACCCGGAGTGTTGCAGCACGCTTTCCAGCAGCGAACAGTCGTGTGACACGGTCATTTATGTCGGAGGAGGCCGCGGCGGAGACGTCAGTGGCGGTCGGGCACATCACAGCGACCGAGAGATATTGACGGACAGCGAGACAACCGCATCGTCTGTTATCACCGTACAGTCTCCGCAACCGCATCAGCTTTATAGCATGGTTAGCAGCGACATGTGTTCACTTATATGTTGTTGAATACCGTAACAAGCACCAAAGTAATTTGGTAAAAGGCGGACTCACTGATCGATGCTGCCACATCGTGAATCATTAATCATCTTTTTTTCGACGGTCGGAAGCAGTTGCATGCTCTGGCTATGGGTTTAACCCTCCATGTCTCCCGTGCCCCCGCAGGATCTGGGATCCCATCTAATACGTTTTGTTATTGGAGTTTACAGCTGTAAGCTACCTTCCAAAATCCAAGTGGCATCTAGATCCGTCGAATGGTTAGCACGGGGGCACGAATGTGACAGACAGGCGACAGACAGACAGACGACGCTGTGGAAAAATGTATAGGAATAGGCGGCGCCGAATAACAGCAATGATGCATTCAGATAACAATAATACTAATCGCCTAGTCGCTCTGGAAACGCTGAGTGCAATCGGCGAGACAGCCGTGCAGTTCCTTGAAGACTTGTGGCGCAGGATTCCAGCGATATTTAATATTACGAGGAACGTCTTTTTTCTCATTGACTGATCGCTTGATGATATTGTTTCTAATAGGGCAGTAAGTAGTAAATTGATTCGTATAGCACCGTATTGGAGTAGCTTCATGCAGAAGTGTTGGCGGACGTGTATGTTACAATCAACCGTAGGCAACGGATGACTCGTAAAGCGATGTATTGGTTTGTTGATGTGGTTGTAGATGCCAGTGCAGCACCGGTCCGTGACGTCATTAGTGTCACGTGACCTCAAGTCTTCCTGCAGTATCCCATCAGTCACCGCTGCCGCCGGCGCCGAGTCCGGCGAGGTGAATGACATTCAGTCTCCACGCCGCAGGTTCCCGCGGGTGTCGATGACGCCTCGATGTCCTGCGCCGATCCCCGAGCACCCGGACGAGGACGAGTTGTGGGTCGACGGTCCGCGGTCCTCCATCTGCTTCAGTCCTCAGCCGCCGACCCGCCGATCCTCCTCAGAGGGCAAGTTCGCTGCCAGTTCATCCTCGTCACACAAGTTCACCCCGCCACCCAGCACTGAGCTCTGGGTCGACGGACCGACTGAGTTCCAGACGCAGCTCGGAGACCGAGCTTCGGCGCCGGCGGACTCAAGGACTCTGCATGG
>Ga0209671_1002179_pt1 | contig 17602 bp, 9 predicted proteins | sample WorMetHERISLAND2_2_FD_187401 | JGI IMG/M metagenome (GOLD analysis project Ga0209671, IMG submission 187401) | Marine gutless worms symbiont microbial communities from Max Planck institute for Marine Microbiology, Germany - Olavius geniculatus... | ecosystem: Host-associated > Annelida >...
CTACGATATTTTCAATATATCTTTGGCAAACTGAAACATATCATAATTTTTGGCATGAGTTGTCGAGAATATCCATTTTATTAGAACATTAGTAAATTTCCTCCTTACATTGCGATATCGCAATGTGGTGCTGACGTAATTATGATGTCATCGAATATACCATTTTTACTGTATTTTAGGTGAAAAAAGACAGTTGTTGACCAAATTTGGAGTAGAAAAAAGTTCATTTTCTGCATGCTGCAGAAATGACGCTGCTCGCTGATAACGGCTGGTGCACAACGATGTTCCCATGCATGCGACAACCACGTTTAACATGGCATAAAGCAGAATTAGGCTAAAATTTGGCAAAAGGTATTTTTTTCTATGTTTCTAATCTGTCACATTTTTTATTGCAATTTTTTTGACAATTGTCTTGTTTTTCATACTGCTGAGGCTTTTATTTATACAGCACCTCCTGCGAAAACAGCATTTTCAGTGACGTCATAATTCATTTGCAATACTTAGTATAGTTATAAATACATTTTAAGGTTGGTTTTGAATGTTTTTAGTAAAACGTAACATTGGTATAATGTCACTTTAATGTGTGCCAAAAATTGTAAGAATGCGTTCTAATTTGTTAAAGTTATTCAGGAAAAACTAGACTTTTTTCTGGACACGGTGTTATGTTGTATAGTGTTGCCAAATTAATTATGTTGATGCTTCAACACTACCGGTAGACTTCTGCTGTTTCGTACGCAAAGTAATATAAACACAAAGATGTTAATATATTATTATTCATGTGTTGACCATGCGTTTGACGGTTTGGTGTTATTGTCGGAATAAAAAGTTTGTCAGTTGTACGTTCTGTGTTGATTCATATTTTACGAACAGTTAGTGTATGTCGACAAAAAAAATCAAAGTCAGCAGACCTTTCTCCGTGTACTTGCTAAATTGATCGATTTGAAAATTATTTGCACCAATTAAGGCATTGGTGAGGAAATTTGACGAAATTTGCAACAAAGTAATCCATAAAGATGCCACTGGAAGTTAAATGATTTGCTACACTGCATTGTGAAATATTTGACTAATTTTTATTATTTTATTTTTATTTTGAATATTTTCATTATTTCATTTCATTGCGCTGATTAAAAGAACCATGCAAGGTGCAGAGAAGTCGTGGCTGCAGTAGATGTGCTGGTGCTAAGACAGAAGATAGCTACAGATCTATTATTCGAATGCGCCAATTAGTACAGTAGGCCATATAGTGTTCTTTGTGTCCATTGAACAGACGCTTGCTGAAACAAACGACTGAAGCAAATCGCCATTCGACTATACTGCTCAAAAAAGTTGCTGCTTGACGTTTATTATATACCGTTTCTTTTCACTGTTGCTAACGTTTAGTAGGGCCTAGCAAGCCTACTACTGAACCTTATAATGCTTTAATTCGGAGTCTAATAAAATTAAATTTAACCCAGAGATAACCGACCAAGTCAATCGAAAGTTGCCCGTGTTCAGGTGATCGGATCGAAATTTTATTAAATAATCAAATAAGTGAAATTGGATCAATTGACTTGACTCAAGTTCATGGATTTAATTTGAAATTTCACCTTGACCGTTGGACACTGTCACTGAGTCCACTGACTGAAGTCGCTCAAGTCAGAGCATTATATAACCACTGTTTTCTTACTTACTGAAACTTTTTATAAAGCTCCTGGGGAAGAAAACAAGTGAGTCAGTTCAACTTCCGGTTATATTAGTAGGAGTAAGTTTGTGAAATAAGGTAATATAGTGTAAGTGTAAGCTTTTGCTTTGTTCTTTTACTGTTATTGACTTTACTAAATGCTATTTCGTATTATGTTATGCCGTTAGTTTATACTCTTGTCTTATTTTACAGTGCTCTTTCATTACGTGGGCTACTTCCGATTACTAATGTTGGCATTTCCGGAATGCGCGTTGAGACAGGAGTGTTTTATGATTTTTTGTTTAGATGAACCTCATCATTGTATGGCATTATAGTTTTAGTTGCAGAAATAATTGAAAGAAAATGGAAGAAAGAACAAAAGTAAAGAAGCATTGAATCCCAAGGTTATAGGGGAGTAGTCAGGTGGTCAGGAGTCTTCAACTTGTTGAAGTTTGACCTTACTTCGAAGAAGAAGTGATATATGTATCTTCAGATCTAAATTGTCAGCAGGTATATTTCTCTGATCTTTACAAAGACGGTGTTTTTGTGAAAATTAAATTGAGTAATGGTCAACGATGGTACGATTCCGTATCTAACAATGAAGTCTTACGCCGGACCGGTCTCCTGGCAGCCTCTTCCATCGTCCGCAAGCGAAGACTCGGACTGTTCGGTCATGTTGCCAGACTCACAGAGGACGTTCCAGCAAACCAGATCCTTCGGACTTGCTGCGAAGCCCAGGACGGTGCCCGGCCATCTCCTGATTGGAAACACGCTCGTGGTCGACCTCCAATCACTTGGATCCATCAGATCTGCCGAGACACGGTAATATCACTGACCGATGCTCTGCAGCTGGCAGAAGATCGCTCATTCTGGCGACAAATCGCAACGGCGGAATGCTACGGCTGAACGCTTCGCGTCGATGATGATGATGATGAATGGTCAACTTCTTTACATTGCTAATATGTATAGAAGTCCTTCATCTGGAAAAGATGTAACTGAAAGTATCTGTAAATTACTTAATAGATTAATGGAGCAGGTCCAAAACAATGTGTTAATAGTAGGAGATTTTAATTTTCCAGACATATATTGGAATTCTTGTCACTCCCGAGGTAATGTTTCTTGTAGTACTATGTTTTAATTGTGCATGTTGCAGAATACTTTCAGAGCATTGTGTGAATCTCTGCTGATCAACTACGTGAGATGTCGAAGTACAAAGCAGCAGCGAAGGGAAAGAAGCGCGCCCAGCGTGCGACTTCAAACGTGTTTGCGATGTTTGACCAAGCACAGATTCAAGAGTTTAAGGAAGCGTTCAACATGATTGATCAAAATCACGATGGCTTCATTGACAAGGAGGACTTGCACGATATGCTGGCATCACTCGGTATCAAGCTTAGCTAATGTTTCATTGCCTTCTCAGTCCTCACAAGTATCATTCATATCAGAGATGTTAAAGAGTTCATTTTTTATACGCGTACACAGCTACTGCAAAGCGCATCTTAGCCATCGCAATTTTGTCCGTTTGTCTGTCACATGGGTGGATCAGTCAAAAACGGTGCAACAAATCTTCACCGTCGGCTGCCTAGAAGGCTCTAGTTTCAGGAACCGTAAAGCTTTTCAAAAAATTTGAAGGGGGTGCTAAATGAGAATGGGTAGGAAAAATCTGATTTTTAGCCAATAAGTCGCTGTATCTCAGTAATGGTGTGAGATAGGGCCTAGGTTACTATTAATCACTAATAGAAAGTCGTACATTGGCTTTCGATTTCCACCAAATTCAATGACCTTGGATGACCTTGAACGCAAAATAGGGATTTTATGGATTTTTTGGCTATTTTGGGCTGTGAGACACATTTCAAGAGCGAATTGCACTGAAATCAATTGAGATAAACAAGGACAAGCTGTGTACAAGATTTTCAGCATTGAACATCGATTTTGACGGTCCAAGTCTCTACTTTTTAGGTTCAAGGAAACCTGCGCACGATGGCATCAAAGAGTGGTACCCCTTAGAAGTTATTTTACTGTTGTTGGCCAGTCTTTCATGAAAACGGTTGCAGATGATTTTGGGCATGCTGACTATCACAACAAGCACTAGTTGTGCACAGCTTTTTAGTCATATCAAGATTGATGACTCTGAAAGACCCTGAACTTCCAAAACAAGGGGTTTTATTGATTTTTGCGATCTTCAGCTGCAGCGCACTCTCCAAGAATGAACTGCGATGAAATGGCAGGAGATAGACTGACAGTTTGCGAACAGGAACTGCTATAGGCTTTTGTGCGTCTTATGAGCATTAGCTCAAATTTTTTGCAAACTAGAGTAGCTTAGTTGGGGGTTGATTGGTGAGTGAAGCTGAAAGTGATCCTGCAGCAGCAGGCACAGAATGAACAAATTGCATCATAAGTCACGGATAGCTACATGTACAGCTTCCCAGCATCTCACATCCTGTTGGAAAACCTTTCTCTATACACACAAAGTTTGGGACTGAAAATAACATATTCTGGGGCAATAAAGTGGCAGCCTTGTAATTTTGCGCACCCATATCTTTGCTGTCATAAGTTTGCATCTGTCTGTCAGTAAATTGCAACCTCTTTAACAAACGATGCCACGGTATCTTGACACTATTTAAGCAGAGGTTTACCTTTACAAGTTCTTGATTTCAATTCAGTTTGACGTCCCTAGATCATTTGTCAGTTTCTGTTTCATTGCACGGTTTATTACGTCATTATGAAGTAGCAAAAATGTATGTGTTTTTTTTGCTTTATTTAGATTTTGTGATGCTGCATTATTTGAGTTAGAAAATAGCAGATCTTTGTGACTTTCTCCTTTGAGTTTGAGTCCTTTGATGTCAGGATGACAGAAATGGTTGTATATTAACACGTGAATTCTTGTCAACATATACACTGTCTGTTAGGGTCTGTGACAACTTCATAGGAACTGTTATTTTGATTTTGATATTCCTTAGTTTGTGACATCTTGTTTTGTTTCTGATGCAAAAACATTTGGGTAAAATGTCCATTGTCATTGTTGTAGCAATGTTTTTACTGCCGAAAGTTTGTGTTCATGCGAATGAACGAACGGTGTGTTTTCATAACTGGTGCGTGTGTATTCAGGCAAGAACCCGACCGACCAGGACTTGGAGGGAATGATGAATGAGGCTCCGGGGCCGATCAATTTTACAATGTTCCTTACAATGTTCGGCGAAAAACTGAATGGCACAGATCCCGAAGACGTTATTAAGAATGCATTTGCTTGTTTTGATGATGAAAATAAAGGTATGAATATGAATTTTTACTAACGTAGTTTTTCTTTCTTTGGCAGAGCTGAATGAACCACGTGATGGATGTTACCTGTTGGATATACAAACAGTGTTCCTGCTTTGACTGAACTGTTAGAAATATTACATGCTTCTGAATACTTTAAATAGCGAGGCTCTTAAGATTTGGACTAGCAGTAGCAGTGAGAATTATAATGAGATAATTCACAATTAGCAGAACATTTCAGACACATTTGAAATGTGGTGAAATATTTCAAAGTTGCTTTATTGCAAATTTCTTTGAAAATGTGCTAGTAAAAAGACTGAAAGAATTGGGAAAATTTGTTAATATGCGGCAGATATATGGGCAGGAGTGTTTGATTTGTTCATGTCATAGGGTGCTAAATAAATAAGTGAGTAAGTAAATTTCTATTGCACACAGTGTCAACAGGAAAACCTGCTGAATCAGAGGTGCGAATGTTTTTGATTGACTGATTGGCTGCTTGACTGAGATTGTTTGTTTATGACTCACTGTATGTACAATTGTACATTGCACGCAGTGTTTCATAAAAATGGACCCATTTATCTTTCTTTCATAATTTTCTCAAATGCTGATCAATTTACACAAAATTGTTACCGTTGTAGCTGAAGAAGTAGTGAGTTAAAATATTTCAATAAAATGTGGCTGTTGATTAAATATTCTTTGCTAGTCGTGACAATGCTGATGTCATAATGTGTTGTGAGTACTTGCTTGCTTGTTTTAACTGGTGCTGTCAGTTGCAGCATAGCTACCATGTTTCAATGGTCAATTTCATCTGGTTCGCTGATGACAAATTTTTGAAGTTTTACAGTTGCCACCACAAAAAAACACGCAAAGTGATCGCATTTGCTTGTCTGTGGGAATAGTTCGACTTTCACATGTTCGAACAAGACAGTGCACTAGCACACAGAGTTGGCAAGATGGTTGAGTTTATGGCTTGAGCATCTCCTGACTTCAGCCCCTATGTTGCTCGGTGCTGACATGATGAACATTTTTTCATCAGTGAACCAGATTAACTTCACCATTGAAGTATGGTAGCAACTGACAGCACCAGTTGAGACGAGCAAGCAAGCTTGTACTCGTGACACATTATGATGTCAGCATTACATCACAGCTAGCAAAAAAACATTTCATCAACAGCCATCTTTTGTTGAAATATTTTGAATTAGTATTTCTTCAGTTACAACTGGTATATATTTTGTGTAAATTGATCATCATTTGATTGAATTATGAAGGATAGAAAAAAGGGGTCCATTTTTCATGAAACACTGCATTTCACAAGGTAGTGTAGTAACATAGCTGCTGTGTGTAGGTGTAATTAATGAGGATCGGTTGAGAGAACTGCTGACTACAATGGGAGACAGGTTCACTGAAGATGAGGTATGTCCCGTGATGTGCTTATGTAAATACATCTTATTGCTGATTACAGGTGATGATTATTGTAGATTGTTTTAGTTGCCTGTTTTATTTTTGTCTTATTTAAACTGATGAACTTAAATCCTGGAATTGCAGTGCTGTTTTCATGACGTTAAATTTTCGCCACACAGTTGCTTAGTTACTTGTGTAGATGATTACAATGTAGCTTGAGTGCCGTGGGTAAGGGTTGTTTGTTACTGACATGGTGACAAACTATACTACTTGTATAACAGAATAACTTTGATTGAAACCAGTATATTACCCCTGTGTCAGATTGCATCCCTCATGATAACTGATCAGTGATCACTTACCATTGATGCAGTTTCTGTATAAAAGCATCCTGTGTGTGTATTCTTGGTAGCAAATTGATCTGATTCACATTGACAAAGTGTATTTGGGTTTGGTACACTTGAACTACATTTGGACAAATTTATACATTTGTGTACATTTGTAACTAGTGTACTAGCCAACCGGGCAATAGACAGTTGGCAAGATCTTTCAGCTCTTTGTATCCACAAGTTTTCCTGTTTACATTTGTACATTTAGAATAGACAGTGCAACATGAGTATAAGTTGTTCATAAATTGCTTCAGGCTAAATGTCAGCGAGCACTTTTTTTGCTGAAAAATTGCTGTCAATGTGGAATGATGTTGAATGTTGTAGTGTAAATTTTGATAATGTTAGTGGCATACAATGTTCTAATTAAAAAGTCCCGGCAGAATATGTAAGCTCATAACTTAGCTTTTACTTGTGTTTATTATGTATACAATCAGTGGAGTCATGTCAGTTCCCCTCCTCTAAATTTTAGCCTGCCGGATTTTTTTATCACAAAAGTTTTTTCAAAAGTACTAAATTTGTAGCTGAAAGTTTCCCATTTTAGAGAATTTAGTTAACAGCATTGAAATTTTGAGCACCCACAAGGTTATTCTGTTGGCAAGTTGCAGCTGTATGTTAGGAAATTGCAACTTCTTGCCGTCTTACTTTTCAGGAAGCTTTTGTTCACGGTAGTGTAGATTCCGCTGCTTTGTGTACCGTGCATAGGTGGATGAGATGTATCGAGAGGCACCGATCAAGGGCGGCAACTTTGACTACATTGAATTCACTCGCATCCTTAAACACGGCAAGAAAGACGACTAGAGCACAGCATTCTCTGATCATCGTCATCGCCAGCAAAGAGATGATGAGACACTAAGAGCTTTCTAGTGTTATATAAGCATCTTCACTGCTCGCCTTATTATTAATTAACGTCGTAGCTGTAGAGTGATATTACGTATTTATAGAACATCATTGCTAGGGACCGCACTATTTTCAGCAGAGCCACGAAATTTGCCCATTTCCGTGGGGTTTCTACGTTTCATGCTGATGTAAACGAATTGCATCTCCGTGTCACGCTAATGTAAAGCATCTAGATTTCCTTATGATTGAAAAAAAATAGTAGTTAACTTTTCAACAATAACCTACTGTAGGTATAGTAAATGATTGAGCATTTGATACATGGAGTGGCAGACATTTTTGTCCTATAAATGATCCAGAAAGTCATCGGTTAACTTAATTTCCTTAGTGTGCAGAATTAGGAAAATCTGCTGCAGATTCGGCAGACTGGCCTGCAGAGTTTGGAAAAAATCGTTGCTGAAAATTGTGCTTCCTGGTCAGTGTACGACTGTATAATTCCAATAAATACTTACCCTGTGCTACGTACAACGTGCTCTAACAGTTCTGTTCTAATGATGGCCACCATTCCTTATCTGTCCATATACAGCATTCTCATGAGCTACACTGTGTCTCAAAAAGCTTTACTTTGTTTTCTGACCATAAGCCATATTAGAACAAATTGCTGTCATCTTTCATAATACCTAGATTTTTGAAAGGTCCAGCCTAGTGGGTTTTGGGGTTAATTGTCAGTAATTCGGTTTTTTTGGGGGGTGGACTGAATGCTATCAAGACTCAGTTTGGTTAATAACTTCATTGTATAGGATTTTACTGTACTTATAAAAAAATTTATTACTACATCTTCTAGTGTGAGATTTATGTGGATTTGTCAGAAAAATATTTTGGCAGATGTACGCTGTGATAGTGCTACATCTTGGCTTGCAATATGTTTGCAGACTTTCGGGTATAAAATGCACTGCATATCACTTTTTTTGGGTCACAGTGTAATAGTTTCATATTTGCAAAACAACCTGTGAATGCATTTTATCGTGCAGATGAATATTTTGCATTATGATGTTACACACTCATCCTTTATTTATAATTTGATGCCACGCAAGATTGGTAGCATAGAGTGAGTAATTGTCTTTTTGCATGAGAAAGCAAGCAGTTCAGAGAATGATAAAATATTTCCATGAAAACAAGAAACACACAAAAACAATGTACGATGTAACTAAACAGGCACCAGTAATATTGATAAAGGACTATTTGTACAGTTGTAACCTGTGTGTTGGAAAGCTATATGAATGTTCTGATATTGCGAATTGCTTATGATTATGTTGTAATTGTGAATATTGTATTGAACGGAGAAAAAGTGTCGAAAAGTTCACACCCAGTATTTGCATACAGCAGCACTCACTCACATTTTCTCTGTGTCTTCTTATCATTTTTGTTCTTTTTTGTTTTAGTTATTAGTTTATATAAAATTAGCATCTAGTGGCTATTGGAGAATAATCATCCTGGTAGATGGCTTTTATTAAGGCCAAACTGGTGTCCTTTACACAGTGTTGTGCACTATAACAGCGAGTATTCGTAAAGTCGTTGTGTGCAAATCACGTATCTGTAGCTTACGTTGCTTTATCTGTTTCATTTACTACTCGTGTAGTGCGCTGCGTTCAGAGTTTTGGTCATTGCCAAATGAACGTTTAATTTCATCTCCAATGCTCGAAGCTCTTTATAAAATAACTGCCATCCATTCCTGTTTGAACAGACTCGTACTTTGAAGTGGTTACTAATAAAGTTATATAGATTCATGAAATTACAACCTTTATGTAGTTTATTGTTGCGGTTTTCGCACCTGCTGCTGCCCTGTTCGAAACGCCATCGTCCGCCGCCGCCAGGCTGACAGTCGTTACGAAGAAGGCAGCAGCGGTTGCCAAAACGTCAACAAACTACATAATGATTGCAGTTTGTTGCATTTACATAACTTGTTAGCTGCCGTCAGTTCCTGTTTTGTGAGCTTGTGAATGTGATGAATCTGTGTAAAATACGGCGGATTGGTTGTCCAATGTAATTCGGTATTCAGTGTGTGATTTTGTTCTGATTAATTATACACCATGTCCCAAAATTAACGACACCCCATGCTTCAAACACACCTAATTTAGCTTGTCATAAATGTATTTTAACGAAATATCGTACACTGCACTGTCTTAACGTTACTTACCGTCACAGCTGTTGTGACGTCTGCACCTTACCATGTGTGTTCATTGTAAATTTGTAATATCATTATGACGTCAGAGTTTGTTTACATTAGGGTTACGTTCCATATGTTGTTGACTAGTAATCAAGCAGTGGCGTACCTGAGTAAGACAAAAACGTGCGTTTTGAGCGCAAACTTTAAAGGCTAGTACAGAACGATTGTCTCCACAAGTGTTTTAAATTTTGTAAAAAAAATGGTTAGCTATTAACGATCTTACTGCAACTTATCTGTAGGGGTGTCACTAATTTTGGGACACGGTGTGGATGCACTGTACGTAGTTGATGAACTGTTGACGCCCATACACGTACTCTCGGCCGTGATGGTAAGAGTGGTGATGACACCAATGACGTGAGATGATCATGGAAGAATGATAAATCAGGAAAAGACGGATCAAAACGTGGTTAACGAAGTGAGTGAGGAAGTTGATTCCTGAAGGGAAGTGATGCATAGCGAAAGTCACTGCTGGCATTTTTTAAGCAGGAGTGAATAGGTGGATGAGCAAAAGTGACAATAGGTGAGGATCAAGTATTGCGTGGAGTCTGTAGAACACTTTAAGTTGTGCATGCATAGGAAGGTTGAGTGGTGTAGAGAAGTTTGAAAGTAAGAGAGAATTTTATATTTGATACGTTCATTCATTCTAAGAATAGGAGTGGTAGGCCTATGACTAAATTTAGAAGCTTTGTTGACAGCACGGGCAAGGAAGTTTTGGATCTGTTGACTAAGTTCTATGATTTGAAGCAGTTTAAACCGTGCCATGAATGCCAAACCAGGATGATACACGAGAGAGTAGAATGTTGTGATCTGTGATGTAAAAAGCAGTAGACAAGACAGGCTATTATCTTTAAAGGTTAAAGGTCCGAATATAGCTCTTAATGAGCGAACCCATCTCAGAGCTACGAAGCGTCAGTTGTCACATGGGATCACACAGTGTTACCTGCCACCCGACAGAGGTGAACGCGCCCCGCCTTAACCCCAGAAGATTTACCTACCCCGGAGGGATGGAAGGCTGAGTTGACCTAGGCGGTTGGTTACATCCCGAGATGGTTTACCTGCCCACAGGCAGTCAGCCATCGCAGTATTAACCGGGCCTGGCGTACAGTAACTTCGCTGATCGGATCAGACGCATGCAGTCTGGTCCTAGTCGTTGCTGAGGCGACGTGAAGCCGGACTCGGTGCGTGTGAACTCCCAATTAATCACAGGTGCTACTCAGTCGTAGTCTATTCAGTGAGCGCTATTGCTGTGCCGTGTGCACTGTGCGGTCGCTCAGCTGATGCGCGCAGCTGGCTTGGCCCACCACAGCAACAAACGCTTAGCTGAGCCGCCCCATTCTGTGTCGCTAAAACCGACCAACCGCGCATACAAAAACAGCTTGTGCTGTACGCGTCCGCCGTTCGCTCGCACACAACAGTTCGACATTGATTATTTCGCCTATTTTCTAGCTGGTGCTTTCGCTTTCGGCAAATAACACGCACTGTTTATCCAATTTCCAGCATAGTCTGCGTCGCGTTCAGGAAAAGTCAGAAGTCGCTGCCGGTGGCCTAGTATCAGCTGTTCGATCTATGGCGGATCGATGTCGGCCGCCCCCACGTCTGACTGATTTCTTCAACCGTCGCCGTCGTGACGTCGCCATTAATACGCCACCGCCTCTTGCTGTCGGACTTATGCGACTGGTGTGTTCTGGCTCGCAGAAGTTGCACGTTCACAGATCCGCGCCGATTCAGTCGTCTGCACAGCATAATAAAACAAATTGTCTGCATTCTACAAGAAAGGTAAAGAAACAGAAGTTTTTTTTCAGCGGGATCCAGGGCGGAGCCCCGATGTGGCCTCGTCAAAGCCTTCCCGTTGAAAATACTATAAATTTGCGAACACCGTTGTCTCGAGAGTTTTTTGTATTACAAAAGCAAACGATACGATACGATGCGATATAAAATTTGCACTTGAAAACTGACAGACAAGCTGTCATTTTTATCTAGCACATGAACTGAAAAGAACTGAAATGTTTTAACTGGAATGAAATGAGAGAAACTGAAATACAAGTAGGCCCACAGTTATAATTCAATTATATTATATTTTATTAAACCTGACCAGCATTGGAACGCTATGATGTCTAAAGTTTCAATAAATTTGGGCTCAACATACGTTTTCTTTCTGTTCGAGCCGCAGCCTTTTGGATGAATTTCACTCTAAAATATGCCCTGGCCGTTTGTCGTGTGGTGTTGCAGAATGTCGTCTTCTGCGGTCGACGCCGACGTCGCACATCCGTGCGCCAACAGAAACGTCGACGCGCCGACGGCAGGTCAGACCTGTCCGCGTGTAGCATCGGCGACTAGCGTCCAGCCCACGGAACAACCACCGGCTCTGAACCCTGCCACCGGTCGTCGTTACTCGGCCGTACCCCCGGCGGACCCGTCGTCGTCGTCGGTCGTGGGTGTGGGAGCTGCGGCAGAGACCGAGCGCCCTGACGGCGGCTGGGGCTGGGTGGTCGTGCTGGCCTCGTTCACCGCCCATCTGATCGCCGACGGACTGAGCTTTTCGTTCGGAATCCTCTTCACAGAGCTTCTGGTCGTGTTCGGCGAGACCAAAAGTCGCACAGCGTGGATCGGATCGCTCTTCGTGTCCGTGCCGCTCATCTGCGGCCCAGTCGCCAGCGCTCTGACCACTAGGTCAGTCAATTACCTGCGATAACTTTAGTTTTAAAAAAGTTAAAACTTCAAGATTGTTGATAGCTCGTTATGGAAACCCCGTCACAGAGCTACGTATACGGAGCATTACGTGCCACCCGACACAGGCTGCCAAGCAGGCCCCCTACCCGATTTTTATTCCCCACAAGGATAAAATGATGAGTTGACTTTGGTGTTGCAATGGTCATAGGATTTTATACCTAGATGTTTTATACCTGTCTACATACAGCCACTTATCCAGGTAGTAGCCTAACCACTTGATAGGTATATCCGACCGGGAGTCAAACCCATTATTTCTGAAATGATCGTAAGTCCAACGTAAGTCTAACTCCTAACCGTTACGCTACGGAATTTTGTACAGTGGTAACCCGTGTGTTGGAAAGGTATATGAATGTTCTGATATTGCTGAATTTCTTGCCGTTACTGCCTGTATTGTGATTGGGAATATATTGTATTGGAATTTGGGTCGAAAATGTCTCGTAAAGTTCAAGCCGAGTATTTGCATGCAGCATTGCAGCAGCACTCAATATTTCTCTGAATTTTTTTTTATCATTACCTCCGCCAAGGAGGTAATGTTTTTGCCGGTTTTTGTTTGTCTGTTTGTCTGTCTGTCTGTCTGTGTGTTAGCAAGATAACTCAAAAAGTTATGGACGGATCTTTCTGAAATTTTGAAGGAATGTCGGGCATAAGCTAGAAGTGATTCAATTTTGGGGGTGATCCGGCAGGAATCCTGGATTCTGGATCACTTTGAAATTTTCCTTACCATTGCGTTAAAGGGGGCATAAGGGAACCGCTGGCAAAGCGAATATGGTGACGCCACCTGGCGAACGACATTGCCTTGGCGGAGGTACCTGCGGGCTATGACTGCTTTCTAGTTTTTGTTCTTTTTTGTTTTTGTTATTATAGTTTATTAGTCATCTTCCTGAACGCTTGATTTTATACTCTGCTAGTTTAATTTTATAAACAGAATATTGAATACTGTAAATCAGCTCACACTAAAATCCTGTAATATGTTTTGTTATATTTCATTATTTTCCTGTAAATATTTGTGTATTTTATAGTATTTTTTATTATTTAATCTTATGTGTGTGTGCTATGCATTCTGACACTGGTAGCTAGGCCTGATTGACTGTTTTAATTTGGCGAGCATTGTATTGTATTGCGTTGAGATTCGGTTGTCGCTGGACTACGATCGTCGGTGGTCTGATAGCCAGTGTTGGTTGTCTGGCCAGTGCGTTCACCACCAGCGTCGGTCAACTGTGCCTTACGTTCGGTGTCATCTCAGGCTTTGGTCTGGCGCTTGTCTACGTCCCCGCAGTCATCGTTGTCGCGTTCTACTTCGAAAAGAAACGTGCTTTTGCCACCGGTAGGCTATAGGCTACATGATATAACTATATAACAGTAATTATTATTATAGACTTTAAGGTCCTATAGCAACCGCGACGTCGATACCAGGGGATAGTGTAAGAGGGCGATCGCCCCGCCCCACCGGAGTGAAATGCGAATGATAGGCCTACGATGCGAAATGCGAACGAATGCGTGTTTGCTGCCCCTCAAAACAATAATTATTGATTGACTGACACTGCTGCAATATGGCCTAATAATACCATTCTGAGTCTATGCGGCTGACTTAAGCAGTTCAACTATGGCGGACGCTGCCAGTTTTCCGGCGCAATTAGTTGCTGTGACACCGGTATCTATCCCATCCCATAATCGTATTTAATCGAGACACTGCAGGCGTACACTCATATTGACCAGGCCAGGCGTGACGACTGACTGGTACCTAGGCCTAAATTGTTGCATTATATTGATCGATGGCGAGCAATATGGTCTGGTGCACTGGCTAGCTCGACAGCGAGGTGGTGAGTGGGTGGTGTGAATGCCAGCAGCAGCAGCTGCTGTAGCAAGTAGCGACGTGCCTTGCTGTGTTTTTCACTGATCTCTGTAGCCCGCACTCAGCAACAGCAGCAAGCAGCAGCTGTTTGTTCACGCCGGGAAGCTAATGCTACGGACGAGCGCGGCGCTTAGTCGCGGAGATGAGTGAATGATAGGTGTTGGAAAAAACATGCCCCGGTTTCGCCCCGAGCGAAGCACGAGCTCCTCCGCTCAGTTCGACGTGCTGTGAAGTTGTTGCACAACGTGCTGTCAGTTCGGGGAAATCCGTCCGCGATAAAGTCAAGCCATGTTCTCGTAGCCTATAATTTGTTGTAGGCCTATACGACTTGTTCAACAGAACAAGTGCAAAATATCGATCGAAGTTCGGGCTTAAACTATCTTCACATACCGTTGTTGACGCGCTACAGCTATGCTGTAGGGACGGTTGTCGTCTGTCGTCTGTCTGCCTGTCTGTCTAGGATGTAACGTGGCTAAGCGTTGGATCGTAAGGAAAAAAAGTTACACGAGTGATTGGCCAATTGTCGAGGCTCTCTGCGTACAAAATTTGAGGGATACAGTTTAAGAAGAACACTTCCAAATCTGCGGTTGAATGGGTAGAAAAATGTGCGCTTTTCAACGGAAAACTGGCCATATCTCAAAAAATGACGAAAGAAGGTTACTACACTGTGTCCGGAAAAAGTAACCCCTAACATCATACGATAGAAATGTCCAATATAAACGAACTTGAATGAACTTTTGTACATTTAATTCTCAATATATTGCTAAAAGGATCACCAAATTTTGTTGACAAATATTATTTCTTAGCGGAGTTAGTAATTGTTGAATATCGATAACAAAATATCTTCGTTGCCAATATGGCGTTACACAAGTAAACCTCTCTGTTAATGTGCATTTGCATATCTCCAACAAACAACAATACGTCAACAATGATCAATTTATTGGCAATCAGTGTGCCAAATTTCAGTTAAATCTGGCAAAGCAAACAATAGCTACAGCGGCTTTTGTGAAGTCACCACAAAGCACTTCAGTTTTAGGTAGGCCTATTGGTGGATGACGTCAGAAACATAGACCTGAAACTAAAGTGTTTCGGAGTGACCTCACTGAAGCCGCTGTAAGCCAATGTAAAATTTTGCTAGAATCAGGTGTTGTTTGTTGGAGTTACGGAAATGTACAGTAACAAAATGGTTTGCTTATGTAACGCCATAATAGTAACGACAATATTTTGTTATCGATATTCAACAATTGATAACTCTGCTAAGAAATAATATTTTTAACGATATTTGGTGATCGCTTTAGTAATTTATTGGAAATTAAACGTACGAAATTGTATTTGGATTAGTTCAGGTCTGATATTTTTATTATACGATGTCTAGGGGTTACTTTTTCCCGGACACAGTGTATTAATCACTAATAGTAAGTGGCATACGCCCTTCCAGATGAGATGAAAATCATCGACCTTGAAGGTCAGTACTGCAGCAGAAACTGTATAAGCTGTAGCGCTTCTTCCCTAGCGACAGCTGGGTTTTCTTGTTCACAAAGTGTACACCGATATGTCTGCTTTCTTTAATTATGTGCTCGAATTTCCGCACACAGTTTTCTTTCTGAAGTAGACCATTATAATATAGGTCACTCTGGGCGCGGCGTCCCTGGATCGTGAAAAAATAACGCGAACACGTGAAGCGCCGTCATCCTGTAAAAGTTGCCCGGGCCTCACGTAGCATTTAGTAACATCAGCAGCTGCGACCACAACACGCCGCATGGAAAAAGTCAGGTATAAATAATGGACGGTGTGCAAATGTTTGCACCAGTCGCTTATATAGATCACGCCAGTCGGCTGTCGCTGTTGGACGCGTGGACTCAACGTTGCATTTGCTTCCGTATAGCTGATGCTACTCTTTGCGCTGCAGTGTTGATTTGGGACCCTGACAATCATTCGAGGATGTGTAGGCATACGTTAAATCCACAGTCTAGCGTGGGATTAGCGAGTAACGAACTATATACGTTTCAAACAGTTGTTTAACCAACACTTAGGGATACCACGCTGGTCGACGTACTGTAGTCGGTCACGTGGCCTGCGCTATCGTTCGGTTCGCTATTAGTATGACGATAGACTGATTAAGGGGGCAGTGTATAGCACTATAGGTCTAATTTTTACGGGACACCCATCTCAATACTATGGAGCGTCACTGCCAGTATCATGGGATCACACAGTCGTATTACCCGCCACCCGACATAGGTGATCGTGCCTTACCTTAATGACAGCCAGGCAGGCCGGTTGGCCTACTTGATTTACCTACTCAGAAGGGATTTAAGGCTGAGTTGGCCTTGGCGGTTGGTTAGGTTTATATATTGAGATGGTTTACCTGTCCGCAGGCAGTAACCAATCGAACTGGGGCGACCCAACGGGGAATGTTTTGATTGTGCCACTAAGCCGGCCTAAAATACCACTGTTAATTGTTGTTGGTGGTGTTCGGCAGTGCAAGTTGCTGTTCGTGAGATATGCAATGCAGTCGCATATTCACCTGAGCGTGAAATCGTCAAGGCCAGTCCTATACACTGTTTGGACGTGCCTGCTGTGTAACATAAGTTCTGACCGCTTGCAAGCCTAGTTCGCCTGCTTATCCTTTTCACTCGGACCCAATACCGCATATGGGACTGCAGCGTTAAATTCACAATAGGCACGCACCACTGCTTTGATAACAGCAGGTTGCGTTGATGCAAAAAGTCGGCGATGTTAGCCAGAATTACAGGCCCGATAGGCTTTCCAGCTGCCAGCTGCGTCATTCCGGTTATTTTTGGGGGGATGGGGGCGATTTTTTTCTGGAGTCAAATTAACATAGGGGCCTAGATTCGGTTACATTTCGCCTCAGTATTTTTATTGGAGACGATGTCTTCTTTCCACTGCGGTTTGCTACGTTGAGCGTTTTACGCGCGACAACATGTAATGCTTTGCGCGTTTGGCGCGTCTGTCTGTCCGTCTGTGTGTCTGTCACACTCTGCAGCTCTATTAAAACGGTGCAAACTAGATTACGAAATTTTCATTGGATTCTACTTTTACTCCTCGCGCGCTACGTTCCTAACATAGCGAAGAGGAGTATATAAGATCAGTGTAATATTGAGGACCGACCGACCGACCGACGACCGACCAACGACCGACCTCTGTTCCTGGAAGAGCCTTCCTGGAAGAACTTCAAACGGCCATATCTCCATAACGGTGCTAGATAGACGCACGTTCACTATGGACCACCGATAGGA
>Ga0209671_1002180_pt1 | contig 17595 bp, 7 predicted proteins | sample WorMetHERISLAND2_2_FD_187401 | JGI IMG/M metagenome (GOLD analysis project Ga0209671, IMG submission 187401) | Marine gutless worms symbiont microbial communities from Max Planck institute for Marine Microbiology, Germany - Olavius geniculatus... | ecosystem: Host-associated > Annelida >...
CCTAGGACAGAACCGCCCCCTCCCCGTATAACAGACAAAATAGGCCAAATTAGCCACACGGCGGCCTTGCTGTCAACGCCAGTGCGGACGGCAGCCAACTAGCGACCTCAGCGCCAGACGGCACATCACGGGCTCGCCAGTAGGCAAAGTACCAAACGTTCTCCGGCTTCGTTTTGATTACATCATCAACGTTACACACCTAGTTTGGGTGTTTACATGTCGTCCCAAAATTCTCTCAAATAACCTAACCGTAACCCCAACTCTACTCTTAACACTACTACTAACCCTAAACACTAACCCTAAGTCTAACTTTATTCCTAGCCATAGTCATAATATTAATAATAAATTTCATTGCTTTACCCAAAACACTAATGCCCTCTTGCGAATTTCTTTGTATGATTCACATTTACATTTCATACACAATCACTAATATCGACTACGAAAACTTGTTTTAAACGATGAAAGCATGCTGAATAAGCGATAAAATAGCACAATAATAATTTATAGTATTAACTGAAAAAAGAAAAAAAATATAAAATTGGTAGAGGCAGGATTTGAACCTGCAACCTACAAAACACGAAGTCGATAGCTTAGGCACTAGGCTACAGCTACAATGATGATTTTGCCACTACAGACTTTATATAAACATTGTCCGAGTCTGCTGCGTTAACGTAAATTCCTTATTTATTTATTTACGTACTTCATATCACTTACTGGAGTTCTTTTTGAATTACTGGACGTTTTGATGGAAAAGGGCGCAGAATCAGTGTGAGAAAATAGCCGCCGTGTGGCTAATTTCTGTGATAGCCACACGGCCGCCGTGTGGCTAAGTACAGCTGACAAAATAATAATTAATCTTGCACGGACATGGTGACATAGCTGAGTGGATATATTCGCTTACTTATTCGTCTGTGCAGGCAGAAGGGATTTTTAAATAATAGCTAGTTTGGCGTTTTTAACAGTTACCAGTAGTTTATTTTTTTCCAAATTTTGAACTGCATTGATTTTGATTATATTGTGTGTTGTTTTGTACTGATACAGGTTTGTTGCGATCAGAATGGATGACTGGAAACTAAGAGTACCGACTGTTGTAAGACTGGAAATAGATCCGAACCTGTAAGTATGTTCGTATTTTTAACTTTTTATTTTTTGTTGCAGTTGGTTGTTATGTAGCTTGATAATTTCTGAGCATATGTGCAATCCTGTGGACTTCAGTTTGCTTGTTTTGATCTTTTTTGTAACTTTTTTCAACTGCACTGTCACAAGTGTTGCGAAAATACAGGGATGTGGTCTCGGTCGAGACATCTCGGTCTCGAGACGAGACGTTAGTGCTCTCAAATTGCGATTAACATAATGGCTCATGTCTACAGCACTGCAGTTGCAATTCTTTATGGCGCAAGCCGTTAATTATTCAGTGATAATTGTCAAAATAAAGTGCAAAAACTCACAATATCACAAATAGAAAATGCTTACCATGGTGCGGTGTGGCTCGGTAGTCTAACGGTAACGTGTCGGACTTGTAATCCTGAGGTCACTCGGGGGCGCAAGTTCGACTCCGCACCGGGACACTGCCGGGTAACGACCTTAGGCAAGTTGTTCACACGCATATGCCTCTGTCACCAAGCAGTATAATTTGGTACCGGCTTCACTGCTGAGACGTAAACAAGCACACCGCTCGATACACTGGCCCCGTATCCGTGGTCTCGCAGTGTAAAAACTGGTGTCTGGCTGAGGGCCTTAGGAAACGGGATCAGCGCCGCCCTATGGGCCGTAAGGCTCGGGAAGGACTTTACGTTTTAATTAATCCGTATATCGTTTAATGTGTTTCACCATATGTCATGGAAAACGTCTCGGCGAGACGTTGAAGCTTTCGAGACTCTCGAGAGTCTCGAGAGCTTCAAGGTCAGCATCTCGGAAGCTGCAGCGTCTCGTCTCGGACAAAATTTTGAACGTTTCGGTCTCGTATCGATCTTGGAGACATGGGTCTCGGGTCTCGTCTCAGTCTCGGCTCAGAAGGTCTCGTGCACATTCCTGTGAAAATAATTAGTTGTCTATTTATTTTGCTGTGTTTGCTTTCTTTTTTATCTCCGCCAAGGAGGTAATGTTTTTGCCCAAGTTTGTCTGTTTGTCTGTCTGTTAGCAACATAACGCAAAAAGTTCTGGACGGATCTTTCTGAAATTTTCGGTGAAGGTCGGGGATTGCCACATCTACCAGTGATTCAGTTTTGGAGGAGATCCGTAAAGAATCCTGGATTCAGGATCACTTTGAAATTTTCTATTGATTTCAATGGGGCATACGGCTATTGCTTTCAATGCGGCACTGCATCCAATCACAGAACTAGGAACTAGGTCATTGTGAACTAAGAACTAGGTCACTGTGGAAAATGCAACTATAGTTTGAAACACGTAGTCTGTGGAATCTACATTACAATCTGACAAGCACTTGGCGGAGGTGTGTGGGCTTTGACTGCTTTCTAGTTTCTTTATAAAGTTACTTCAGGTGGGTACTAACTAGTTCAGTTCAGCAGCATTCTGGGCACTGAATCTGATTCAAAAGGTACAATGGTGGGAATTTGGCAAGGTCAATTTTCACTAAGACAGAAGTCTATAACCAAAGTCTTAGACCAAAGTTTGGTTTGAAGGCAAGACCAAGTTTTAACTTTCTCAGCTAAAGCCACGTACAAAGTGACGAAAATAAACTGTTTAGTTTCTTTTGGTTCATTTTGTGACGTGTACCGAGCACATGCCTTAGAACATTCGACTAAAGGTCTTTGCCACATCTGTCTCAAGTCAGGACTAAACTTAAGGTAAACTTAAGCAAGCCATCTCAGCAGAGTCAGCTGTACTGAAATGGTGTGCCTTACGAATGCTGGTTTTATTGTTGCATCTGATTCACAAATATTGTTGTCTATGATGTATTTTTTTGTTGTAGATCCATGAATCAGTTTGCTTCTGTAAACAATCAACCAGTTGCTGGACCTTCTGGTAAGTTTGTTTTTTTTTGTGATACCGACTGTTTTTTTTAATTTTCCTGTTCTTGTTGTTGTTGTTGTTGTTGTGCAGTTTAGTGCCGATACTTTAGTTCCAAAGGATGAGATTTTATAGCCTAGCTTCTTTTCCATGAAACATGAGACGTTTTTGTTACCAGTGCTAGTAGTGGTTTGGCTCAGTTGGTAACGTTGGTCACGTCATTGAAGTTAATCAACACCAGGCCCGGTTAGTACTTGGATGGGTGACCATCCCATTATGTAACCAGCCACCCAGGTCAACTCAGCCTGGCCACTTTTTCGTGGGTAGGTGCAATGAGTACCAGTAAAAGCTGGGACGTAAACAGGCACACCGCGTGATGCACTATCCCCATATCCATGTCTCGCAGTGTAAACTGGTGTCTGGCTGAGGGCTAAGGAAATGGAGATCAGCGCCACACTATGGGTCTTATGGCTCAGGAAAAACTTTACGTTTCATTTTTACGCACGGAAGCAGCTACTGCTTTCAGCATGTCTTAGCCATCGCAATTCTGTCTGTCCGTCACACAGGTGGATCAGTCAAAAATGGTGCAAGCTAGGATCACCAAATCTTCACATTCGGCTGCCTGGAAGACTCTGGTTTCAGGAACTGTAAACCTTTTCCATAAATTTGAGGGGGGTCACCTCGAACGAGGGTGCTAAATGAGAGGGGGTGGGCAAAATTTGTGATTTTTGGCCAATAAGTCGCTGCATCTCAGTAACGGTGTGAGATAGGGCCTAGGTTACTATTAATCACCAATAGGAATACTGCAATAGGTACACTGGCTCTCGATTGGCGCCGAATTCAATGACATTGAATGACCTTGAACGCCAAAATAGGGGCTTTTATGGATTTTTTTGATGATTTCAGGCTGCGACACAAGTCTGTATCATTCACAAGGCGGTGCCACGCTACTATCGTTATGCGATCCAGTTAGAGAATTTGGTATTTGTATATTAACTTAGCATGAACTGGAACTGCTATAGGCTTTTGCGACAGCACAGGTACTGCAACTGTGCATATAGCCATCGCAGTTCTGTCCATCTGTCCATTCATGCGTCTGTCACAACGGTTAATCGGTCAAAAACGGTGCAATCTGGGATCATCAAATCTTCATCCTGGGGCCTGTGGAAATCTCTAGTTTCAGGATCCGTAAAGCTTTTCCATAAATTCGAAGGGGTGTCACCCCGAACGAGGGTGCTAAATGAGAGGGGGGTGGGCAAAATTTGCAATTTTAGCTGTATCTCAGTAATGGTGCGAGATAGGGCCTAGGTTACTATTAATCAGTAATAGAAAGTCGTACACTGGTTCTAGATAGCCACCGAATTCAATGACCTTGGATGACCTTGATCGCCAAAATTGGGGTTTTTATGGATTTTTTGGCGATTTCGGGCTGCGAGACACATTTCAAGAGCGAATTGCGCCGAAACCAATTGATATAGACATGGACAAGCTGCGTATGAAATTTTCAGCATTGAACGTAGACTTCGATGGTCTAAGAAACCTGCGCATAAGAGTGTCAAAGAGCGGTACCCCCATAAAAGTCATTATTTTACCGTTGTTGGCCAGTCTTACCTGAAAACGGTTGCAGATCACCATGGGCATGTTACCTATCACAACAAGCATTAGTGATGAGCTTTTTAGTCGTATCAAGATCGATGACTTTGAAAGACCCTGAACTTCCAAAATAAGGGGTTTTTTAATTGATTTCTGCGATCTTTGGCTGCAGCACACACTCTAAGAATGAACTGCGACGAAATGGCTAGAGATAGACCGAGAGTTTGCAAACAGAAACTGCTATAAGCTTTCGCGCATCTCATGAGCATTAGCTCAAATTTCTTGTTTATTGTGTATCCACTTAGGTCTTGGGATGATAAAACGTTCTGGTTATTCCTTGTTGAAGGAACTGAAGCCATGCGTGGTGGCCAGATTGAGTTACTGGTGTGACAGGCAGGTGGTTCGCTGATTATATTGTAAAGGCAAGTAGCGCACCGGGAACTAGCTTAGGTCAAAAAGTTGAAACTTTGTCTTGATACCAAATTGCCACCAAAGCTGGATAATTATCTTGGTTTTTTGTGATCAGTCAAGGCTTTCTCTTTCTTGGTCTTCTGCCTGTAGTGGCAGGTTTGTGACAAACTCCTCTGTCAGACACCTTCTTCTGTCTTCTGCATCTCTGTTCAGAGTGACGTCGTCTTTGTGATGTCGCTGAGCAATTGTAGGCACTTTCGTCCTCTGGTTGCTTTGCCCTACATTCTGCCATCTGTTATGTTCTGCAGCGAGCAAGTCATCTGTAGGCATAAATTTGCAATATGCAGTCTCCTTAAATAGGATGTCAATTTACTGTCGACCATCTATCTCCCATGGTTGCTGAAATATTGAGTATATTGGTATTATTCGACTGGGTGTCAATACTGTGTTGATTAATTTGTCAAAATAAACATAACTGCAGCTGGTATTGATTATTGATTAAAATCTTTTTATTGTTAATTTTACAAAAATTAACAATCTGTTGTTAATTTTAGTTAGAAGCTTTCAGGCTATCAATGGTAATAGCCAGTGTTGGGTAAAATCATTTTAAAAATGATTTCAAATCAAAATCATGCTTTGGAAATTGATTTAAAATCAAAATCGTCATGTTGCAAATGATTTCAACTCAAATCATTTTCCAAATGAATTGAAGTCATTAAAATCATTTTATTTCCTAACCAAACAGCCGTCAAATTCGATGCTTCATTTATTGCAAATAATTGTCACAACTCATATCAAATGTTTCCACTTATCGCGAATTTCCAACACTGTCACTCGTTGATAGTGGCTTGCTTTAAACATCTTAAAAGTACTGTCCTTGAGCCTGGATCAACGAAATGTAGCAATGAGTCCAGAACAGCTGGGCAGTCCTTTGATTGCTGCAGACGACGGAAAACACGAACCATTTACTGTCGTTACAGTTTCACATTTTCTGTGGTTGGTCGGTTTCGGTTTGGTTTTGTGCAAAAAACACTATTTTTGGTTGGGTTCGGTTTTCTGACAGTGCCGAGCGAAGGTTTGTCTGTCTAGCAGCATCACGTCAGCGGCGTGCACATCCTGACGATATTTGAGCCACCGTTGAGCAATGGCAGCAAAATCCTTGGGCAGAGTGAGCAACACGCCTTGAGACGAGACCAACGTGGCATTTGAGTTCCATCCTATGCTACGCAGTGCTGCTGCATTGCTTACGCCGGTTGCGTTCCTGCTTGCCTACTTTCCTTTCTTATACGATGACAGCGTGCGTGCAGTCAACCTCCAGCATGAAGTTCTGCTCACAGTGCTAACGACGGGCGGCCCCATCCAAGGGTCGCTCGCTACTGCATTGCTTTTGTCAACTCAATAGCACTAGGTGCCTTCGTGATTATGTAACTGGTCCCACCACCACCACTGCATCACTAGCGCCGCCACCCGCCAACACCAGCTTCACTGGTGCTAATTATCTCATTGTGACCACTTCTCCTGGTGCGATCTTGCCAGGCAGTAACCGCGTGGCCAGATGAGTCGGAGGAGTCATTTGCGCCACGTAACATTCAAGGCGACTAAAAATAGAGACGTGGTTGCCAATTGATTTTAGTTTTTCACGACGATTTGAAATCATCAAAATCGCCACATATTTGATTTCAAGTCAAAATCAAAATCCGGTGATTTGGAATGATTTTAGACCAAAATCACAATTCAAAAAAATCGATTTCCAATCACAATTTTCAATCGTTTGATTTCAAATCTTACCCAACACTCATAATAGCTAACAAAAAGCGATCTTTGTTGTTTTCTTGTTTGGTTGTTCAGCCATGAGCTGTCACAGATATACTGAGACATAAGTATTGAGTGTTTTTACCCAATATTGTTGACAGACTAAGATGTTTTCTTTTTCAGGAAAAAAGCACATGATTATCATCATCATCATTTATTTGGTAGAAAGCAAAAGACATGGCTATAGTAGTTGCAACAGACACACAGGAAACACAAGGCTAGGTAGCTAGCACTTACAGTGACCCTTAATAAAACAAAGACAATCTAAAACATACACATAAAACACACATTTGTGAAAATAAGACATACAGCGGACTCAAGGCTGACTTCAATATAGGTTACTGATTTGTACTACTAATAAGATGGTTAGAGAGGTCAACCAACTGGATAGTTCTTTTAAATGATTCAAGTTGAAATTTACGACATCTGTTGGAAGATCATTCCATACATTTATTACTCTCATACTAAAGAAGGAACTTCTAGATGTACAGCCATTAAAAGGCTTAAACAATTTGTAGGGATGCCTACTGGTGCTTGATTACAGATGCTTGTCATGATGTCATTGTATCTGCTGTGTAATGTAATGTGATGTTAATCAAAATTATAATGATTAAAATTTAAATTATTGTTACACTTTTTTACTGATTGATTGTCAAGCCGCGCTGCTTGTTACGCAGATCGTTGGCCGGTGTGTGTATGACACTTGTGGGAAATCGAATTGTCGATTTATTTTTCGCATCTAAATGCCTACAGCAAGACATTTCTCGCTGTGTGTGTTATATTTCTTGTCGATTTAGTTGTCAGTCATGTTTGTAGCACCTCTACATTGGCGTGGTAGGTGTGGGTCTAATGCTATGTGTGTATATCATTGTCTTTGTACAGCTAGGTGTACCTGTGCCTGTGTCTATGGAAGTATGCATGTAAGTAAACGACTTATACGTTACATGACTGTGTTATGATAATAGGCTCTGGATGTTATCCAATCATAGATTGAGTTCTAAGCTTTGCGCCTTTGTGTGTGGGACGCAGATTGAAATCGCTGGCTGCCATTGGGTAGTACCGGCATTAAGTAGGTCGTCGTGAGATACAGGCGCGAGTTAGTTGTTTTGAAGCCAGTTTGATGTGAGATGTTGATCTGAATGCAGACCTGTGGTCGGACGCATTTTGTGGCATACGTTTTGCCAAGGTTGTACAGCCTTTTGTTTGGCTTTGAGTAACGATAGGGTGCTTTGTGGCCCCTAGGCATAAAGTGTTTGTATGAGTGGCCGTGGAGGACCCCCAGGATAGCGATTTAAAAAGGGAGTGCTCGCATAGACCCCGGGAAACGGAGAATAAGGGGTGGGAGGCTCCTGGGTGTACAGTTAGACTTGTAACTGTTTGATATTGAGCCTTTTCTTGTGGCTGAGTAGTGTGAGATATTGCTTGTGATTATTCGTTGATTGACATTCGATTCAGCTTGTTGTCATTGAATTCTATTTGACTTACACAGCTGATGTAATTATATCTTATCACCTAATGTACTGTTGTGAATATATTGTCTGATAACTTGTCTGAACGATTGATTTGCAGCTGGGACTGCTTGGCATTACGAACTGTATATCTGTGTGACTATTCTGTTACTTTTGCATTGCACGTATATGAATGCACTCGCTTGTACATATTTTGCCTTATTAAATTGTATTTCTGTGTATTTCCAATTTTTGAGTCCAGTTTCTGTAATTTTAGGCCTAGGTTAACTTTACACTAAGTTTGGCATAGGCCTAGGACTCAACCCTCACCAGGCAGCCTCACACTGATCATGTGATAAGTCATTATTTGATTATGAGTTTTTGTAACTATATTTATCGGAATTTTTAACAACTTACATTTTATTAATTATTAAAATTTTTTGGCAGTTAATCATGTAGAATCATTAATTTCCGCATTTCTAACAGTGCATAGCAAGTGCTCTTGGGCACACAAAATGTTCTATTTGATGGCAAGAATTGATTTTTATGATATATGTACTAGGTAAAAAGTAATATTTAGCGCACATTTTCCTCATCCCAGAATCATGGCTTCTGGATTCCGCTAGTTGTTGGGTTTAGGATCACTGGCATAGCCATAGCCGAAAATGCACCAAAACACTTCATTTTAGCACAAATAATGCAAAATTATCTAGAGAGGGGGAAGCACAGCCCCTCCCCAGCTCCTTTCCTAGGTGGGGAGGGGGACTCTTCCCCACACCCCACCCCTTATATGTTCCCACTACATCCAGTTTCTGGCTATGCCAGTCTAGGATTAACTTTGGCTTGGTGGCTCAGCTGTTAGGGCGTTGGATATGCAACCGAAAGGTCCACGGTTCAGTTCCCAGCTTGTGCACTGTCAAGTAACACCTTTGGGCAAGTCATACACACCTACGAGTAGCATTCAGAAAGTTTTGCAAGTTGATATGTTTGACTGAAAAACTTTTCAATATTTATACACCAATAAAATGCACATTTCTCTAGAACACGTGAGCTTAAAACGGATATGACGTTATTGTAACTTATGTGCGGTATGGTTTTCGGTGTCGGCCAGTGTCATTTATATTTACCCCCGATCGACCCCCGTTGCCATGGCAACTAAATTTGGGACAAAATTCACTATAACTCGGTCTGTGTAAGAGATGTCTGCAAAATTTTTGCGTCTATAGGGGGGTTTTCAGGGATAGGCCATCAAATGATGCCACGCAAATTTTTCCGCGAGCCACCCTCGTTGCCATGGCAACAAAATTTGGGACATAATGGGTTAGAACTCGGCTTACATAAGAGATGTATCGAAGATCTTTGCATCAGGTGGGGTGTTTTCATGATCGTTTTATTTTGATATGGCAGTGCACAATTATTCAAAAGCGCACATATATGCACTCCCGCAAAAATCATACGTTAAGTGTACGAAAAATCGTTATTATCTAGTAACAAAAAAACATTTCTACATTTTCTAACATTGCTATAATTAACTAATCCAGATTACTTCCAACGGCAATAAAACTGCAAATATTTATATAAAAAAACTGTTCAGTTTATATACAGTGTAAGGGTGACATTGTGGTTGTAGATATAAAACAGCACAAATCACAATTTAAAAATTAAAACATCACCATTACACAATGTCAGAAGAACTGTGCTGACTGTGTAATGGTAAAGTTTGAATTTTTAAATTGTGATTTGTGCTGTTTTATATCTACAACCACGATGTCACCCTTAAACTGTATATAAACTGAGCAGTTTTTTACATAAATTTGATGTAATTAGCCAGATCTCATCTATTGCAGTCTCTGTATTTTACCTAGGCTGCCACTTTGCTGCAGTGTGGAAATCCCAAGAATAATAAAGGAATGCATTTGATGCCGGGCTCAGGACTAGTTTGTGTTTGTCATATAATTGATACTACTACTGCTATCAGTTTCCTGTGTCTTATATTCTGCATGTACTGTGTAGGTCAAAATTCAGTCTGGCTGAAGATTGAAGCTCATGGTAATGATATCACTGAACATCGACGTGATGACAAGTCAAGACCATATTTGTGTACAGTCTGTGACAAAAAGTTTAGGACAAAAAAGATTTTGAAACAGCACAAACAACTGCATAATGCACAGAAGTTGTATTCATGTACTCAGTGTGAGAAACGTTTTCCTACTAAGGATTACTTGAGATATCATATGAATGTTCACAGCAGTAAATACAAGTGCACTGAATGTGGAAAGTGTTTCGGTAACAGTAGTGTGTTATCAATACACAGACGTTATCATTCTGGAGAGAAACCATTTGAATGTACTGTTTGTGGCAAACGATTTACACGATTAACTGAGCTTGTTACACACAGAAGAATTCACAGTGGAGAGAAGCCATTCAAATGTCCGATGTGTGACAAGGCATTTAGTGTTTCTGGAAATTTAACCAAACACATGAGAGTACACACAGGAGACAAACCGTACAAGTGTTCACTGTGTGACAAAAGTTTTAGCGTATCCAGTAACATGCAGAAACACAAATGTCATGTACACAGCAACAGAAGACCTTATGAATGTCGTTACTGTGGGAGGATGTTTAAAAGTAGCCAAGATCTGAAGGGTCACGTTTATACTCACACTGGTGCAAAGCCGTACTCATGTAGACACTGTTCAGACTGTTTTAGACAAATTGGCCAACTCAAGATACATCTGCTGCAGTCACACAATGAAGGTACTTGGTTCACGTGTGACATTTGCCAGAAGAAATTCAGTCGCATTGGTGATCTTAAGCAGCATATACTTCGACATGAAGGTGTGAAGCCATATGTTTGTGAGGAATGTCCAATGAGTTTCTGTAGTGCATCTGACTTGAAAGGTCATCAGCTGAAACACTCAGACTTCAAACAGTTTTGCTGTGGTTCATGTGGTCAATATTATAAGCATAAAAAATACGTGAAAATGCACTTTAAGGGCTGTTCTGTTAGACTGGGTTTCACTGGTATTTTTTAATGTGTTTCATATTTTATGGAGATTTGTGCCGTTTCTTTGTGTTAGTGTAGTTTTGTGTACTGTGATTGAGCGCACATAAACGTCTAAAATCATAGCCATTTCACGCAACTTGAAACGCAACCTGTCTCCGAATTAGATCGAGAAATCAAAAGTTGTTATAGCAAGTGATCAACTACAAGCATACAACCCTTCCTGCATTGGACAAATAACTGTTGGACGTTGGTCCACTGACAAGAAGTTATAGGCAGTCATGTTAACCCATCCCAGATTAATAATGTGTGCGCTGTGCAGACCAATGCAGTTACGTTTGTGCCTTACTGTGAGGTGGAATGCATACCCCTAAATTTTCCTCCAGTTGGACATTAGACTTACATATGGACTTACTTTGGTCCACTGTGCTCGAATGGTAAAATCATATCCACCCATATCGACTTTTTCGGAAGACCATATTTCAGCCCGTAGGGGCTCCCAATTTTTATTATCCACACTAGAGATTGATTTGGGCATGCGAGTCCACATGACATGGGGCAGCTGCCCCCTTCCCTCCCCTCTGGCGCCACCCATTGTTTTTTATAAGAAGCACCCAAGTACATATGCATGTGGCTGCTTTGTTTTACTGTATACAAATCTGCAGTTTAATTCATGGAACCCACAGAAAAGGTTGCGGCCGCATCTTTCCGGAACCATATTTTACATTTCTGTCAATTTACTGAAATTTTTTAACTGAACTACCATTCATTTACAGATAGTTGCCATTAAATAATTTTTTTGTCTCAAATTATGGAACTTGTCTTAACAGAACTTTCATTTACTTACGGAAAGTTTTTTTCACTACGGAAAGTTTCTGCTAATGTAAGGTTTTGTTTTTTACAGAACTGCAAAAATTGGTTCCACCAAGATGCTGCCGGAACTTTTTTCTGTAAATGTAAGGAATAATTTTTTACCATGTATGGCCACGCCAGTGGTATGCTGCAGATTTCTAGTTTTTGCATGCCACCTTTGAATACAAAACTTTTACTTGTGTCTGTTGCTGTACATCATAAGTGAACTTTGCATGCAAATATTATGTTCATGGTATTTTAGACTGAGTGATTGATATTTTAAGTTGAAAACTCATATCTGAAGTGATCCGAGGTACTAATGGTGTCATGGCATGGGGCAGTTGCAATTGCACCTCTCTAAATTTTGATTTCTTGGCAAACTATTCTTTTTCTTCCAAAAATGCAAAGTCTGCAGATAATGAGTACCTGTTATGGCAGAATTTGGGGGTAAAATATAACTTTTGAGCACTCGTGATCTCCTTCATCTAGAATATGTATCTATGTTTATAGAATAGGTATATATTTATATATGTTCTTGTAAGTTGCAAATTAATTTTTATTTGCACTCATCTATTGTATGTCACTGAACTCCCGCCGACGTAAGAAATGCATTTATGCCCCAACCATTGGTACGATTCAAACTGCAGACAAAATTGGGACTACTGCCCCTTCGGACAAGTGACATGTCACTGGAATATCAACCTCTTTTTCAGGAAAAAAGCACATGATTACATATACTTGTCATGGTGTCATTGTATCTGTTGTGTAATGCAATGTGATGTTAATCAAAATTATAATGATTAAAATTTAAATTATTGTTACACTTTTTTACTGATTGATCATGTGATTAATCGTTATTTGATTGTGAGTTTTTGTAACTATATTTATAAAAATTTTTAACAACTTACATTTTATTAATCATTACAATTTTTTTGACAATTAATCATGTAGAATTGATTTTTCTGATATATGTACTATATATAAAAAGTAATATTTAGCGCACATTTTCCTCATCCCAGAATCATGGCTTCTGGATTCCGCTAGTTGTTGGGTTTAGGATCACTGGCATAGCCATAGCCATAGCCATAGCCGAAAATGCACCAAAACACTTCATTTTAGCACAAAAAAACACAAAGTTATCTAGGGAGGAGGGAGCACAGCCCCTCCCCAGCTCCTTTCCTAGGTGGGGAGGGGGACTCTTCTCCACACCCCACCCCTTATGTATTCCCGCTGCCGTATATCCGGTTTCTGGCTATGCCAGTCTGGGATTAATTTTTGCTTGGTGGCTTAGTAGGGCGTTGTATATGAGACCGAAAGATCCACGGTTCAGTTACCAGCTTGTGCACTGTCAAGTAACACCTCTGGGCAAGTCATACACACCTACGAGGAGCGTTCAGAAAGTTTTGCAAGTTGATACGTTAGACTGAAAAACTTTTCAATATTTATACAGCAATAAAACGCACATTTACTAGAACACGTGAGCTTAAAACGGATATGATGTTATCGTAACTTATGACGTCATAAGGCCAGGCTTCTACCACATACCTAAGCCATTCGTTGTTTGGATAGCGGACACCACAGAAATTTTTTTTAAAATTTAGAAAAATATAATAGTTACTGTAAGTCAAGTCTCTGCTGTATGTAGGGTGGTCTTATTGTACGAAGCCAGTGTCACAAACAGCTTGCTGGGTAATTATGCGCGAAAGCAGCTATGCTTTCAGCGCGTCTTAGCCATCGCAATTCTGTCTGTCCATCTCTCTGTCTGTCCGTCACACGGGTGGATCAGGCAAAAACGGTGCAAGCTAGGATCACCAAATCTTCACCGTCAGCTGCCGGGAAGACTCTAGTTTCAGGAACCGTAAAGCTTTTCCATGAATTCGAAGGGGGTCACCCCGAACGAGGGCCCTAAATGAGAGGGGGTGGGCAAAATTTGCAATTTTCGGCCAAAAACTCACTGTATCTCAGTAACGGTGCGAGATAAGGCCTAGGTTACTATTAATCACTAATAGAAAATCGTACACTGGCTGTCGATTGGCGCCGAATTCAATGACCTTGGATGACCTTGAACACCAAAATAGGGGGTTTTATGGATTTTTTTCATGATATCGGGCTACACAAGGCTATGTCATTCACAAGGTGGCGCCACGGTACTGGCATTGGTGGTGTGGCGTAGTTGGTAATGTGTTTCGGCTGTAACGAAGTTACTCTACACCGGGCCCGGTTAGTACTGCGATGGGTGACTACTGAACCGGAACTGCTATAGGCTTTTGCGCGTCTCGTGAGCATTAGCTCATATTTCTTGTTTTAGCTTTGGGATTGGGCTGCAGTGCCGGATTTAGGGAAGGTCTTCGAGGCTCGCTCCCAAGCCCCCCCACACATCAAAGCTCCCCAGATTGTACATTGTAAAAATTGCTCAACCTTTCACAAAGACAACGGATATCAGTAACTGTTAACTGTTCAGTAAAATTTTAAAGACAACGTCAAATCCTGACATGACATCGTAATTAACAGAAACGTGCTTATTAATAGCCAGCGCAAATTTAAGCTACTGTGTATTCATATTACAAATAAAAAATTTGCAAACGTATTTGTCAGGGCTTCCGTAAAATCACATATTCCGGCTGCAGACTTGAGAACTGTTGTGCGTGTATTTGAGCTGCTTGCGTTAACATTCCAAATCTTATCTGTTTAACGCTTTATGGCATCACAAATTTCAATGACACCACATCTGCTTTAAGCTCACATGAGTATGGAAGAAATCTAACTTTTACTGGTGTATAAATTTTTAAAGGTTTGTAAGTCTATATGGGAGCCTATCGAGTTGTAAACTTTTTCTAATTTTTATGCGCGAAAGCAGCCGCTTTCAGCGCGTCTTAGTCATCGCAATTCCGTCCGCCAAAATATGGGGTTTTATGGATTTTTTGTGATATCAGGCTGCGCAAGTCTATATCATTCACAAGGTGGCGCCACGGTTCTGGCGTTGATGGCGTGGCGTAGTTGGTAACACGTTTCGGCTGAAACGAAGTTACTCTACGTCGGGCCCGGTTAGTACTGCGATGGGTGACTACTGAACCGGAACTGCTATAGGCTTTCGCGCATCTCGTGAGCATTAGCTCAAATTTCTTGTTCTTGTACATATAGTTTTTTCATGGCTAGCACAGATTCTGGTTATTGAATATTTATAACCGCAAATGAGAAATTCACAAACGTACTTGTTAGGGCCTTGTGTTGAAAAATCTGACGGTAGACTAAAGAAATGTCATGCAACAGCGAGTCCAATTTTACGCTGATTGCGCTGCCACTCAAAATCGTTCCTGTTTACCGCTCTATGACGTCACACATTACAATGACGTCATATCCACTTTAGGCTCATGCGTGTTTAGAAGAAACATGCGTTTTATTGGTGTATAAATTTTTAAAAGTTTCTCAGTCTAACATACCGACTTGCAAAACTTTTTAAACGCCCCTCGTATGTGCCTGTGTAGATGCAAGTGTTCCAGTGGTTGGTGTCGACTCATAACTTTCAGGTTGCGGTTCGATTCTCACTGCCATCATTTGCAAGCAACCTTGAGCAAGTTGCTAACCTACTGTGTGCTCAGGCCAACTCAGCCTCCTTCCCTCTGTGGGACGGGATATGAGAAGTAGCTTACGGACTACGGGGTGAAGGCCTAGTGTCATATAATTGATACTACTATTGCTATCAGTTTCCTGTGTCTTATATTCTGCATGTACTATGTAGGTCAAAATTTAGTCCAGCTGAAGATTGAAGCTGATGGTAATGATATCACTGAGCATCCACATGATGACAAGCCAAGACCACATTTGTGTACAGTGTGTGACAAACGGTATACAACGAAAGGAAATCTGAATAAACACAAACAAATACATACTGTAGATAAGTTTTACTCATGTACTCATTGTGAGAAACGTTTCCTCACTCAGTATTGCTTGAGGCAACATATGAATGTTCACAGCAGTAAATACAAGTGCACCGAATGTGGTAAGTGTTTTGGAATCAAGGTACATTTAGCAGTACACAGGCGAATTCACTCTGGAGAGACACCTTTTGAATGTACTGTTTGTAGCAAACGATTTACACATTCAGGTCACCTTGCTAGACACAGCAGAATTCACAGTGGAGAGAAACCATACAAATGTCATGAGTGTGACAAGGCATTTAGTGATTCTTGCACTTTGACTACTCACCTGAGAGTTCACACTGGAGAAAAACCACACAAATGTTCTGAATGTGACAAGACATTTAGTTTGTCAAATCATCTAATTGCTCACATGAGAGTCCACACAGGAGACAAACCGTACAAGTGCTCACTGTGTGACAAAAATTTCAGCACGTCCGGCCACTTGCAGAGACACAAACTTCATGTGCACAGCAACAGAAGACCTTATGACTGTCGTTACTGTGGTAAGATGTTTAAAACTATCTTTGGTCTGAAGCATCATGTTTATACTCACACTGGTGCAAAGCCGTACTCATGTAGACACTGTTCAGACTGTTTTACATGGCCTGTCCAACTCAAGATACATCTGCTGCAGTCACACAATGAAGGTACTTGGTTCACGTGTCACATTTGTCAGAAGAAATTCAGCCGCAGTAGTGTCCTTAAGACACATTTACTTCGTCATGAAGATGTTAAGCCATATGTTTGTGAGGAATGTTTAAAGTGTTTCTATACAGCATCTGAATTGAAACATCATCAGCTGAAACACTCAGACTTCAAACAGTTTTGCTGTGGTTCATGTGGTCAGTATTACAAGTATAAGGAATACGTCATAAAGCACTTTAAAGGCTGTTCTGTTAGACAGGGCTTCACTGGTATTTTTTAATGTGTTTAATATCTTATGGAGATTTGTGCCGTTTCTTTGTGTTAGTGTAGTTTTGTGTACTGTGATTGAGCGCACAAAAAACGTTTAAAATCATCGCCCTTTCACGCAACTTGAGACCGACCATGTCTCCGAATTGGATCGAGAAATCAAAAATTGTTATATCAAGTGATCAACTTCAAGCCCCTCCTGCATTGGACAAATAACTGTTGGACGTTGGTCCACTGACAAAAAGTTATACGCACTTACCCATCCCAGATCAATAATGTGTGCATTTGTGCCTTACTGTGAGGTGGAATGCATACCCCTAAATTTTCCTCCAGTTGGACATTAGACTTACATATGGACTTACTTTGGTGCACTATGCTCTAATGGTAAAATCGACTTTGTCGGAAGACCATATTTCGGCCCATAAGGGCTCCCAATTTTTTATTATCCACACTAGAGATTGATTTGGGCATGCGAGTGCACATGACATTGGGCAGCTGCCCCCTCCCCTTCCCTCTGGCGCCACCCATGGTTTGTATAAGAAGCACCCGAGGTACCTGTGTATGTGGCTGCTATGTTTTGCTGTATACAAAAACTGCAGTTTAATTCATGGAACCCACAGAAAAGGTTGCAACAGCATTTTTCGGAAGCCATATTTTACATTTCTGCGAATTT
>Ga0209671_1002181_pt1 | contig 17593 bp, 7 predicted proteins | sample WorMetHERISLAND2_2_FD_187401 | JGI IMG/M metagenome (GOLD analysis project Ga0209671, IMG submission 187401) | Marine gutless worms symbiont microbial communities from Max Planck institute for Marine Microbiology, Germany - Olavius geniculatus... | ecosystem: Host-associated > Annelida >...
TATTTTATTATCTATATTCAACAATTAATAACTTCGTTAGTAATTAATATTTTTCAACGAAATTTGGTGATCGTTTTACCAATTTATTAAGGATTAAGTGTACAGAATATTATTCAGATTAGTTTAGATTTGACATTTTTGTTGTACGATGTTTACGAGGTTACTTTTTTCCGGACGCAATGTAGACTGCTGTAACCTACTATGCTGTGTGATTTGCACGCAGATGCTATCCGCAGTACACAGGAGAGAGATGCGACACTCGTTCGATACCTCGCGATGTTCTACGCACTCGACGTGAGCATCATCGTTAAGCCATAAAAATCCTCTCTTTTCAGTTGCTGTCTGGCGAAAAATAGGGATGCAGAAAAATAACTATTTTCACCTCCGCCAAGGAGGTAATGTTTTTGCCGGTTTTTGTCTGTCTGTTTATCTGTGTGTTAACAAGATAACTCGAAAAGTTATGGACGAATCTTTCTGAAATTTTAAGGGTATTTTGGGCATGGCACAAGCTACCAGCGATTTAATTTTGGGGGTGATCCGGCAGGAATCCTAAATTCTGGATCACTTTGAAATTTTCGTTACCATTGCGTTAAAGGGAGCATAGGGGAACCGCTGCAAAACCGAAGATGGTGACGCCACCTGGCGAATAGCTTTGCCTTGGCGGAGGTACCTGCAGACTGTGACTGCTTTCTAGTAATTTTTTGTAATCTTACACACTAACTCATGAAAGCAAAGTGACACACTGTAGTGTTTGTGATGACATGGTAAAAATACTGCAACACAACAAACTTGAAGCAATCAGTTTGTTTCATTAAAACTTCGAAAGCAAACAAAAAACTGCACCGATATTTTGATGTTCCATAATTGACTGTTAGACGAAAATAATTCGAGACATTTATTATGATTCGGACCGTAAGTCAAAAATTATGATAGGCTATTAAACTGTCGTTCGTATCTTAATATTTAACTTTTAAACGTAATAAAAACTTTAGTGTTGCTGCAATTGTCCGCCAAGTGTGTCAATAAAAAATTATGAAAATCGATCAAAATCGGGAGAAAATATAGAAAAAAAGTTTAGTGCCATGCTGTTTTGAGTTTTACGGTGTTTGTTAAATATTGGACAGTTATTGTTGGGAATACAGATAATGTAGACGAGTTATCGTCTTCGGGCGGTCAGTGGATAACAATGCTAGTGATCGTGGTTAGCGTCATGTTTGTCATTGCTATCATCGTTGGTGTCGTCGCCTACTACCTTCGTCAGCGCAGACGGCGGTAAGTCACTGTCATAAGGTGATCTCAGACGGCGGCATCGTGGAGTGGGTTGAACAAGTTAGGGGAGGAGCAAGTAGATGCAATTTTCCAGCAGAGGAGATATAGATCGATGCTCAATGTTTTGAGTTTGCCCCTGCATGTTTTCCAAAATTAGGGATTTTTAAGCCCCATTTCGTCTATTTTTGGAAACCAATTTTTCTGACAAGAAAGAAATTTTCCGACATGCTAAAAGTTAAGAGGAGGGGCAATAATTTTCTTATTTTTGTCCAATTTGATCGCAGGCTTAGTCATTCCTTACAAAGATTGTTTTCTTTTGCGTGCATGATACTGCGGTTACCCGCGGGCAGTACTTAGCTTTGAGCAAAGCTTTACAGTCTAGGTCCATTTCAACCATTTGTCTTCGATACTTTTTTGCCGTTGTTTAGTTTAGTTTTTTAAACGTATGAATAATAATTAGTTATTGTTAGTTGAAAAACTTATAGTTTTGCAAACATTTTCTGTCTGTTTTCAGACTACTGAAATTACAATTTGGATTTAAAAGTAACAGCCCTCAACCGATTTCTGTAGCTTACTTTTGTGTTAAAGGAAACACTAGCATTAGGCTATTACAGTAAGAATAAAACACCGTAGGCTTATTCTGTATTTTTTGGCTGTCACTAAAACATCAAACGAAAAAAAACGTCGCAGACTGCTGAAACGATGCTGTTTTACTAGAGATTTATCGTTCCTCTTGAGCAACTACTGCATAGCGTCTCAAAAAACATTTACTTTCGCGATACGTCATAAAATAAGTCATGCAGTAATGGCTTAAAAGTTAAAAAAACTCGGGCTCGGCAATGTTAATATTGCATTTTGCAATAAAAGTGAGTAAGATTAAATGTTATTATGTAATCGTAATACATAAACATTAATATTAAAGCAGATTCGCATAGTGCCATTAGTGTAAAAATATAACTACTGATACAGTTGTAGATTATGAATATCTGTGACGTAATATTCTTTACTATATGTTTTATTCGGTTTTTGCGATGTGCTGTGCAGAACTCTAACAGTTAATTAATTAGCTGACAAGTCGATGTGCTCCGTGTACTGCAGAATCTAGGTAAAAAGTTGTTTTATGATTGGGCATTGTAAAACATTTTCCGGTATACTTAAGATTTTCGGCGTGGAGTAGTCAACGAGAAGGGCGGTGTGCCAGATGCATGCAGGCGCACGCTGCAGGACACTTGGGCCACGGTTTAGGACGATGACTTTACCGGTAAGCCCAACTGTGTAGTGTGTGTGGAAAGTACACGACATTTGCAGCCATTAGAAACGTTTTCTGGGTTCTTAATGCGCGCAAAATGCATTGCGGTCTGGGCTAGTAGGTAGGGCTCTTTGTTCCAAGAACTCTCGTCCCCTGCTGCTCTCAGCCTTCGACCCCTCGAATTTCGACCCTTTCTGGCACAAGACTGCACTTCGGACAGAAATTTCTGGTTACGTCACTGAATCCTGTAATTATAACGTATTGTATTATGTTGCTGTTAATGATGTTATAAAACTTGTTTTTCAGTGCTACAAAAAACCCATTAGAAAGACGCCTTTTCGTGCGGTCATCTTAATAGGCCACATTACGTGTCTTGCCCGTCTGTCCGTAGTCTGTCCGTCTTTCCTAACGTATCGATGTGCTTGCCAATCGTCAGTTCAGAAAGTGAAAAGTTAAGCGGACGGACGCATATTATTTGGCACTGGGCCAGTATGTATTAAGTCTTAGTTAATGTAGTGGACTTCTTTATTGTAGGAGTCGGAAATGTGAAGTGGACGTCTTTGGTTGACTTGATTTTTGCTGTAACACTTTTAGTCATTTGTCGTGCTGTTTCTACAGAAAACACCGATCGAACCTAATCGGTTGGCCATGCAGTTGGCGGGTGCGACTCCTCGTCTTTAAATGTGATTTTGCATTATAAATAATTTATTGCTAGTTAATGGTGTGCTAGGTTTCCTTCGGATCAGCTGATTTCGTGTTGTGATTTGCAGTTTCATCGCAAGAAGCCCGGCGGCAGTCCTGTGAACTTGGGCGTGACGCTGAACTCATTCGTGCTGTAGACAGATGACTTTCAGTAATTCAGCGGCGTCCACTCCACTGACATCTGGAAGCAGGATGCTTCCTGGAAAAAACGCCGGGGGACAGTTAAACTGGAATGGGGATCATTTTTCATTTGATAAATCAACAAACCATATTTGCATTGCACATAAACGATTAAAGTCTTGCCAAGAGATGCGTATATCGTTATATCGTTTGCGGCCGGGGCGGAGAACCCAACGTGGAAGCTCACAGTGTTCTCCTAGACTTCTGGTTGAATTTTTTGGCGTAAAAAAGGGATGGAAATAAGAGTAGAAGAAAAAGGAAGGGAAAGAAAATGAGCAACGAAGGGAAGAGAAAAGAAGGAAGGATTGGTGCGACTGGGAGGAGGTTGCTTTCTGGTGCTAAGGAGGATGGATCATGGATGCCGCTGAGTATAAGTACTTGTACGCACAGAATTTGCTTTATAATAATACGAAGCAAGCAGTGCTCGCTACTAGCTCAGCAAATAAAACATATGTAAACAGAATAAATTAGTTTGTTTGTTTTATAGAAAGCTACAACGAACAAAATTATCTTAAAAATATCAAGCACTGTTCGGTCAAAAATTAAAACTATTTTTGTCCCCGAGACGCTTCGATGCTTAGTCTGTGATCTCAATATATCACTTAAACAAACTTGCAAAGTTGTTTAATTTTTAATTTTGATGGTTACAGTGGTTACTGAGCAAGAAAAATGCAATTTTATCAACTTTTTCAAGTTATTCATCTAATAGCTGTCGCAAATGCACTGAGACAGTAGGTCTAAAGGCCCTATTATCATTACTATGACCTAAGCGTTTGCTATATTCAATCACGTTCTCTGGAAATTGTGATTTGTTTATCAAATGCTTGTCATTTGTGTTAACTGTTACTATCGAAGTGATGTGACATCAATGGAAAATTTAGCCAGTAAAATTTTTGCTGATTGGTCGGGTGATTAATCATTAATTTCAAGAGCTATTAGTAGGCCTATTAATTGAGAACTAGAATCTCACTGCAGTCTAAGCGTGGCTGGTGTTTTGCAATGACCACGTCGCTGGGTCATTGGCGCGCTACTGTCGCCTGTGTATGCAGGTACCGTTATAACGGTGCGACTAACAGCGACCCGTGGACAATAGCCTATACCGGCTACTGATGAGTGCATTGAATTGGGTGCCAGGCCAGCTAGCGGTTTACAATAGGGCTGTGCTATCCGAGTAATTTTTGGGCCGACCGTTAAGCTTAGTTAAGCCTGTCTGTCTGTCTGTCTGTCTGTAACGGATTTATTGTGGCTAAACGGTGAGAGATGTGGCCTAGGCTGCTATTGATCATTAATAGAAAGTCTCATATTGCTTTTCAGATGACACGAAAATTTTTCATTAACCTGGATGACCTTAAAGGTCAGTACGTCGTATCTTAAAAACGGTGACAGATAGGGCCATGGTTGGTAATAATCACTAATAGCCGTTTACATTTGCTGCCCTTCGGACACCGACATACGATCGGCCTACCTTAACGACAGCTGGGCTTCTTGTTTTAATACTCGACGACTCGCGCAGTAACTTAACGACTCGAGTACTACACTGCGTCCCAAAACGTCCCAATTTATGATTGTCTATATCTTCGCCAAAAATGAACCAATTTTTAAAATTCTTTCATCGGTACATTTTGTAGACAATTAGCAATAAAGTAGTTATTGAATATCCCGCCGCACATTAACTGTGTCACTACACTACTTTGTAAAATACAAATGCAAGAAAAACTAACAATAATAGACAGCAAGCATGTTGGTAAACAAAATACACTTCTGACCAAAAATGCAGTGAATGATATGCACGATGCTACACTTTGTTTGATTTGTTTTCTTGGATATATGGCGTGTTGGACGACATGTTTGTTTCTGGCCTTTGTGGTTTAGCAGTGATTACGTTCTCTTCAGTACGTGTATGCTTCAGTTTGCCGGTCTCATGCCTTTGTTCTGTGCTGCATGTTTTCTAAGTCTCTGTTAATAACATTCCCACTTTTTTCGATATATGGCGTTATCGGTATCGCTTGAATGCCATTTATCCTGACTCGAGTATTTTGCACAGCTCTAATGTGTTGCGGATCTGTATTATAGCGCTAAACGCTGCATGCTTGCTATTAAGACAGCCACAAACTCGACAAAATCATTTTATACGTAGGCGCCTAGCGCATTAGTTCACCATGTAGACTGCAGAGCTGCATCAACTTTTCCTGCAGTCTGTCATCAGTAGGTCAGTGTTGAAGAGTCATCAGTCAGCACTGATAGAATACAAGCAAATAAAGCAAAGACGACAGATTCGCTTCACGGCTGGCCAACGGTTCTAGACGCCGCCTTGTGTCCAGAAACAGGAAGCATCGAGTGAGTTATTATTATTATTGTCATTGTAAAGTAAAGAAAAAAACTTAAAGTCCTTCCCGAACCCTAAAGCTTACAGAGGGGCGCCGATCTCCGTTTCATTAGTCCTCAGCCGTACAACAGTTTACATTGTGACTGTGAGACCACGAATACGGGGCAAGTGCATCGCGCGGTGTGCCTGTTTACGTCCTAGCTTTCGCTGGTATTATTATGAGCGCTTACCCACAGAGGGGCGGCCAGGCTGAGTTGACCTGGGTGGCTGATTGCATGACGGTTTAACCGTCTGCCGAAGGTCATCCATCTAAGTACTAATCTTCTCCGGCGTTGATCAAATCTGTTGATGCGACGTCATCAACTAAATAAGCTACGTGCAGAAAAACAGTCATCGGCTAACTGTTAGCCTATACGTGATTATGTACATGTAGGTTAAACCATATAGCTGATAAAAGTGAGTCTCCAGTTTCATTTTAAAAGTTGACGAAAACGTGGAGTTACAAATCATCTCTGAGACTTTGAGACTTGAGTGTTAATTAGTTACTTCTTATTTTTCTTCAGAATACAGGTCAAGCGTTCTCAGGTTAAAGACTTCTGGCCGCTACAACACGAATCCGAGCATCTCGAGAATCAATTGGTGCAGTTGCTGTTATACTAGAGACGAGCGTTTCTGGCTTCTCAGGGAAGGGTCGCGACTGTCTTTTTGAAGCTAAAGAAGTATTTCGGGGAAATCATGAAAATCGTCACGCGTATGTGATTTAAGACCTTCTTGCCCGCGTTATGGTCGTCAAGCACACGCGACATTTAGTGGCTGACGTTTCCACTGTAATTTTAGCAGTTTTTGTTAACTTATAGGCCTACCTACTCAAATTGATGTCGACTTCAATCTCGTTATTTCTCGTTGCTTCATGCGCGAGCGCGAGTATTATTATGCAGCCGTATATACTTCCTACAGGCCGCATTATCACACCTTACCCGTCCGTCTGTAACATACGCGCTCCCAAATCGGAAAATCGGCGTGACGGGCCCGCTAACGGGAGCAAAATTTTAGTGCGCAGATTAAAGGCCCAGGCCATAAAACTTCATGAGTTAGGCACAGGACATTGTCTCGTCATCTCGCTATTGCTTGGCGGTGACTTAATTTACTGTCAACGCCTGATACGCTTGGCAATCCGACGGACGGCTGCATGTCATGTCGACACTCGGCGCCGACAATCGACAATGCATAGACATAATTGCATGCATCGTAGGCCTACATGGGTATAGCCTACCTACATGTTGAAACAGGCTCGCAACGCTATAGGCATTTTTGTAGTTGGCTGGAAAATGACAACGTAAAACGTATATAAGGTTTTATAGCTTGCCAAACAGACCGACTGCGCTGCTAAACGTAACGTATTTTGTACGCCGTGCCAGTTTACAATAATTCTGCATTTGACTTCACTACTTTATGTAATTAATAAGCTTACTTCCAAAACCTATTAAGACCATTTTGGTCAAAACTCATTTTTCCACTATAAGCAAAATCGACTTAATAGGTTTTGGAAGTAAGCCCTTCAATTATATAATCCGTACAAAAAAAACACAAAATCGAGGGACAGTAACTTGAGCGATGAATGCAACTTGTCTAGTCCAATAGTCGACATAATTATAGTGGGCCTATAGGCATGTTATTCTTTAGTCAACAATCGATAATAATTTAAACTTGATCATATAGCCCGGAGCAAGCGCCATACAACAGTAACGGGACACGTATGTATTCTGTAGCAGGTGGTAATTACTATGGCATAAGTAAGAGTTCTTGACGTAACCAGGGTAGCTTCCGCAGTATGGCGCGAAATTTTATCGTATTTACAATCAGCCAGCTACGCGGCCGCAGTTTGCGTGCCAGCAGTCTGTTCAGTACTTGGAACTCGTGCTATATGATGACACATCGGTTAATTTATACAGGTAGGTAAACACACTACAGGTACGGGATACCTGTGACGGGCAAACAGCTCTACCCTGGCTAGCTGGCAGAGTTTGCGCGTCCCTAGCTGGCTTACTCGTGTGTGAGCGTGTGCCATATGGCCATCGTGTAGCGGAGATAACTTATGATTGATGACCGACCGGCTCAATGAGCGACTGCCCAAGTACCACTACTTCAGGGCCTAAAATAAGGTATTTTCCGACACAAAATGTGCCGCAGGATATGGCGAGCGTGTAGTAAGAATTTGCCTTATGCGGCATATAATATGTACAGTAGCATTTTAAGAATGAGGAATAACTGAGTCGTTAGTGCAAATATTGTTAAATTTTGAGTCAGATAGGACTACTGAGAAAAATCTTTAAAACTGTTTCCACCAGATGTCATCTTTTAAGGCTAAAATGTGACAAATTTGATTTCGGCTGAGGCTTTTCCCCAGATCTCGCTGGGGAGCTAACAGCGCTTTTCAGACTGCTAACTGGATTAGGGGGACCTACTTCTGAAAGGGAGGGGAAAGAGTCGAAAGTGAAAAGCGGGGAGGGGAGGAAAAGCCGCGTTATAATGGGGAATGGAGAGGAAGAACAGGGGAAAAAGAGAGGAAAAAGAAAAGGGAAGGAGAAGATGGAAGAGGAAAGTAAATGGTGAGTAAATGTGCAGTAGGAATTTTTAATCATTTTAGCCTCTGCGCTACTTCGATTTATTGCAGATTTGCCGGACAACACGTCATAATTTAAAATTCCTACTGTACTCCGACCTCGATTTGCTACAACAAGCTGTAGGGTACAACATCTTGACGTGTTGGGATATCGCGGATTTGTTGTTGACTTTCGATTTTTGGCGGACTTGTCGCACAACTTGTTTGTGCAACATATCCACAAAAAATTGAGCAAGTGGAGACTGGGCCTTAGCAGCGGTGAAGCGGTCTCTTACCTGGACTGCACGCGCACGTGTGCGAGCGCTGAGCAATGTGTCAACAGATATAGGCCGAAAGAAATGATGGCAACCTGCCTTGATGCGTCGATTACTATGATGCGCTGACTGGCGCAGAAAACCGACTTAGAATGCATCGTTTGACTACTCAAGCAATGCGTTTTAAGTCGTAGTACGTTTTTGGAAGTCTCGCTGAAATTCTCATAGCAAAACCGATCAAAATAGCACGAGTTATAACTAAACCGAGCTGAAAGAGCCGAAGCGTAACTTACTTAGTATAAAACGCACATGCTTACAAAACACGAAAAAAGTATCTATGTATAAAAGTAACCATTAATAAAACAATACTTTTTCAAAACGTGAATATTGCAAAAAGCAAACCCAATATATGTACTATGAATTTTGTATTAGACTTATAATTACAGATTTCCGCTATTAGAGATTACAGATCGGACATAAAATTCTCAACGTATTTTCAAGGCCGCTTACCATTAAGCAGTCATTGTTTTGTGTTAAAAAATTTCATTGAACTGCGCTGAACAAAAGCAATTAGAAGAAATAACCAAAGCATGCAGCAATAGCGTTTCGAAAGATAGAGTAAGGATTCTTAATGATAGAAAAATTTCGCAATATCAGCCGTTTAGTATACAGTCAGTAATACATGTGGAGAGATACCTAGTTGGAATCAGAACCACAACATTTTACATTCGTGTCACTGGACTAGGCACCATAACACATAATTTATACCGGCGCTATTTGCGTGCATTCAAGTGTCATGTGAATTGAAGCCCTCGCTAGGATGGGCCTCTCTTGATTCGTGTATCTGGCGCGTCATATATTCTCATAATCTAATATCTCATGACTTACCTGGATGGTGAATGAACTCGACCCTACCCGGCAGTTACCCTGGCTGACTAACCCCGGGTGACCTGGATGAGCTAGCTACGCGTTGAACTCTGGTCACGTGACATTATTGGTCTTCAGGTATACCAAGTATCAAGTACCGACACTTCAGATCGTTAATTCGTAGAAACTGCAAACATTGACCTCTTGGTCTGCCGATATGAAGAACACTCAACAAACTAAGACGTAAAAATTGCTGAGGATCTGTCTCTGAAATTTTTATTAGATTCTCAAGATATCGGTGCATCTGTCTGTCTCTCCGTCTTAACTTCACATTGCGTGGGTGTGGTCACCTTTCGCTGAGACTTTGGTCTAAAACCAAAGCTTTGTTTATGACTATGACCGAAGTCAAGACCAACAAACTTTGTCGGTATAAACTAAAGGCACGTACGAAGTGAACGAAATAAATGGAACTGAACTGAACTGTATCAGCAGAACTGTCAGAAGTAAAAAAACCGTGCTTCCGGATGCAACCGCCAAAAAACAAAATAAGGGGGCGGCGAAAATTTTTCAGTTGTTTTTTCTTTATATCATGACGTGTAACGTAATATTACCCAACAACTTATAACAAGTAATTTGAGCAAAGCTCATGAGACGCGCGACAGCCTTAGCAGTTTTTATTCGCAGGTTGTCCATTTCGACGCAATTCACTCTTAAAATCTACGCCACAGGCACAAATTGCAGAAAAACATTAAACCTCTATTTTAAAAGTTCGAGGTCATTCAAGGTCATCGACGTTGACACCAATAAAAAGTTTGTCATGATAAGCAGCATGTATGTGCCAATCTGGAACCGGTTTCACTCTACACGAGCCAATAACGGCATATTAACCACTTTTTAGGGGGGTAGCTGTCTTTAACACCCGCCTGCGCCGGCTTCCTTAAACCTAAAATCTATGTTTAATGGTAAAAATTTCATATACAGATTGTCTTGGTCTATTTCCAGCCATTTCGTTGCAATTTACTGTTGGAATGTGCGCTGCAGACAGAAATTGCGAAAAAAATTCACCAAAACCCCCTTTTCAGGGGGTTCAAGGTCGTTCAAGGTCATCGATGTTGACAAATCTGAATAGCCTATCACAAGTGCTTGTTATGATAAGCAGCATGTCTGTACTATCTGCAACCGTTTTCACGCTACACGAGATAATTGCGGTAAAATAACCACTTTTTAGTGGGGTAGTTGGGTTTGACGCCCGCCTGCGCCGGCCTCCTTAAACCTAGGGGGTTGGGACTTGGACTGATTGAGTGAGGGAGTTGGCTGTTTTTAAAATAGCTTAAGGAAGTTGACTGATTTTAAAATTTATTTTCCTTTTGCTCCGATAATGCACAAATTTGGAAAGCAAAGTTATGTCCAATAGCACATACTGTAAAACATTTGCAATAGTGTAATTACCAAACATGCACCATACCCCTTATATTCAGTGCGTCGCTAAATACTGCCTGGCCACATTTGACTCAAAGTGTACGTTTGTCACGTGCAAAATTTGTATAATTAAGTCAGCAGGAAAAATAACACTGCGTCGAGCCGGAATGCTTTATGCTCACAGTGGCGTATACGTTTACTGCAACATTCCGAGCTCTGTTTGAATGCAATGTCCCGCTGTCTGTGAATAATCTATTATAATATGCCCCATGTCGAAGCAGAACTTTGGTTGAGACGGCTAGTGTAAAGGATGAGCGATTAAAGTGAGTTAGCCTACCTATTGACGGAGCAATAATTATTGTAAAGCGACTGTCACCATAGCGAGCGCCTTTCACGTGTGCATGCAAGGCCAGCGTCATAAAAGTGAAAGAGGAACGTTTTCCGTCTATGAAGCGGGTTTTGATTAAAATTTAGAGCCAAAATTTTTATTTCTGGTTTGTTTTCAAATGCGTTTTTCCTGATTTGGAATAACCGAAATCGATGGCGGTCGGGGCTTGGCTCCAAACCAAGATAAAGGAGCTTAAATGCATTTAATTTCTCCAGACCCCATAGTTGGATTTATGGAGAAAGTATATATATTTGGAAAGGAAACGAAATTGAAAAGATAAAAAAGACAAGGAGAAAAACAAAACTCTTAGCTGTCGCTAGGAAAGGCGCGCTACAGCCCGTTGCAGTACTGACCTTCAAGGTCATCCAAGGTCGATGATTTTCATCTCATCTGAATGGGCGTATGCGATTTCTCATTAACGATTAATAGCAACCTTGGCCTTTTCTCACACCGTTTCGCTACAATAAGTCTGTTACGGACAGACTACGGACTGGCAGACAGACGGCACATTGTGCCACGGACGCCGTACAGCATGGCTGTAGCGCGTCAAAAAGAGCGACGTTATGGATGAACGGAGAACTGTGTACAAAGGGAAGAACTAGATGAAACTTCGCCGATAGATAGGAATATTTGAGCAAAAATTAAATGCTGAAATTAGTCCACATATTATGATGTTGTGTTGCGATTTTTATGACATATTCAATTTGCGATTCGTGTATCATTTGCTTTAGTTAGAGTTCACCGTGTAAGCTGTAAGCATACACTAAGTGCGTTGATTCACTGTCCACTCAACTCCATGCATAATGTATTAGTTACTGACTGTATTTGCTTTGGTGCGGACGTATATGGGGGTCTAAATTTATCCAAATAAGTAAATAAGTAAGTAAGTGTCAGAGTTAGTCTCTGACCTGTGTCAAGCCTTGTTAACGGATGTTGTTCATTATTACTATTGAAGTTCTACTGATATCTTCTTCGGAATACGTGCCAACTTCAGTATGCTGAAGGCCCCGGCACTGTAAACAGCACGGTAGTGATAGCCTATTACGATTACTAAGGAATTATCACTGCAATAAACATACTAATTACTGTAATATTATTTTTATATTATTATTATTACTGAACGTTGCGTATTGTAATACTAATAACAGCCTGTTGTTGTTGTTGTTGTTGTTGTTGAAGCAGCAGTGCAGCTGTCATGAGTGTGGTGACGCTGGACATGACTCATTCCACCTTTTCCACTCATCATCGTGACCTTGACCTTAATGACCTCGGCACTGATGACCTTGACCTGCAAACCGTTGACCCAGATCATCATCATTGTCGCGCTGCCTCTGGGCACAGCAAGCGGCTGCGTAGCGCCAACCAGTCAGCGACCGTGACGTCATCAGCAATGACGTCATCGCCCGTGACGTCATCACCAGTGTCACGTGACCAGCATCAGCAGCATACATTAGCGACATCTCGCGGACCGCTCACCAAACTCAAGGTATATCGATCATACGCATTTATACCCAGCTCAACTCAGTCTGCTGATGGCCATCCCTCCAGGGTACGTTTCGTATCGACCTCTCTCGCTAGGGTTAAGGCACGAAGCGTTCATCTGTCAGATAATATTGCAGTGGGTGATTCCATACGATAAATTTTTTTATATAGCCTATACTGACTGACTTACGTAGGCCTATACAGTACTAGCTATGTTTTAGTCACATGACTTTTGGATAGAAGACATACGTATTCATTTCACCTGGCCACGGAGGGATGGCCAAGATGAGTTGATGTGGATGGTTCACCTGTTGCAGACAGTTACTCATCAATTACCAACTGGGCCTGGCGTAGAGCAACCACGAGGGTCATCCCAAAAGTTTTTGGCCTCGACATATTAGACAATAATATTTTCTACAATCTATAAATTAGTGAAACGTACATCCTTTACGAACTCTGATGAGTCGGTTGCAGATATGATGTCGTGGTAATTTATGACGTCATTATAGCTCTAAACCGAAATGATTTGGAGCGCTAACGCAAACAGTATAGAATCAGGCTCACTGATACATGACAATTTTTCAATTTTATCTAGTTTCACCAAAGTGGAGCCCCGTAGCATCTGATTTGGTAAAAGCCCTAACAAATACGTTTGTGAATTTCTTATTTACATATGTAAATATACAGTAGCCTACATTGGCGCTTGCCGCAAATAAAAGCATTTGAGTCAATTACAACTTCATGCAAATACGAGAAAAGTTTTTAGCCTCAATATATTGGACAAAAATTCTATTGTCTATATATCAGTAAAAGGTACCTACCTTGCGTATTCGTGTGAGCAGATTGTGGAAGTGATGTCACTGTAATTTATGACGTCATAGAGCATTAAGCTGAAACGATTTGGTGCGCTAACACAAGCAGCATTTGAATCAGGCTGATTGTTGCATGAAACATTTTCAGTCTGTAGCTGGATTTACCAAAGTGGGGCTTCTTGGCATTTGATTTTACGAAAGCCCTGACATCTACGTTTATGAATCTCTCATTTGTGTCTGTGAATATACTGTAGCCTAATCTGTGGTAGCCAGAAATCAAAGCACTTTAGCCAAAATACGACGCAATGCCAATATCTGATGGTATCGGAAAAATTTTACTAAAAATTTAACAGTTAATTATATCATTTGTGCTAATGAAAGGCCAATCAGAATTTGTGATTAAAGCCCCTGATGGGCAGAGGGGCTGGGAGGGCCCCGGGAGCAAGCCTTGCACAATTATCCCAAATTTCAAAAGTGCAGTCTAGTCCAAGGTCTACAGTTACCCAGCTGGCTGTTCATAACTATGACTATGACTATAACTATGACTATAACTATGACGTCTACATCAAGAGCACTTTGCATACAGCAATGACCTTACTCCCAGTGACTATTATTTGTTTTGAAATCTGAAATCTGATAATGATGATGTCCGCTATACTTGATGATGAATGACTCGAGCCTTTTTCGTTGACGCTGGAAATCCGTTCTATTTAATGCTCTGTGACGTCATAAATTAAATACAATGACGTCATATCCGCAACCGACTCATTAGACTTTGTAAAAGATGTACGTTTCACTGATATATAGATTGTGGAAAATATTGTTGTCTAATATGTCGAGGCCGGAAATTTTCGGGATGGCCCTCGTACCTTGATCGGACGCAACGTATTAAACACTGGACTATGTCGCCACTGAGGCTTGCGAATGACTGCTTATGCCGCGTACGGAGCGAGCGAAATGCACTGAACGGAAAGGAAATAACATAGTTCTGTTGTTTCAGTTCAATTTATTCTCTTTGCTCTGTACGCGCCTTTACAGGCTCACAGCTTTTGATGATATTGAAACCTCAGACAATATTGAGAAAATGATGATGGCGATGATGACGCAATGTTTGCGTGCAGTTGAAGCTGGTCAGATCGAAATCTCTCAACAAACAACCGGCGACTGCACCAGCAGCCAATAGCGGCGCAGCTACGAGTCACATGGACAAACATAGCGCACCGTACCAGTGGTCAGTTAGTCTCTTATAATTTATTTATACCACTCCAGACAGTGGTTTCACTTATACTTATTGTACGGTTGTTGACGGTTTGTCTTGTAGTCTACGCCGGCGTTCGTATGATCGTTTCAGCCATTGTATGCACTGGGGGTGGGGTGTCACTCCCTCGGCTGAATTTCTGGCAAATCAGCACCGTGTCTATTTTGGGCATAACTTCCAGGGAGTAAGGGGGCTCTATTCCTCACGCAGTGGGAAAAAAGTTGTTAATGTGTTTCTGTCTCTAAAATTTAAAGAAATTCATAATTTGACAGAACTGAATTATTACAATTAGGCTATTACAAGTCTCTCACAGAAAAATTTGGCTTTTTCCTCTACAGTATGATAATGATGAATTTCGTCGCAAAGTTTATGCCAATGTTTAATATTGAGTTACAATCGTAAAAATATTCTGAAAACTAACTTCGTCTTTCAGATCCTTTACTAGTTCTTCGCCCGTGAACCCTTTTAGATGTTCTGTCCCAGACGTTCTCTCATAATAATCTCTCCGCCATTGTGGCTGTCAAAGTTTATTGGCTAGATGTAATGTAGTGCCTGTGATACAAGGATGTGAGGTGAAATATTTAGCACAATCCATCACTAACACAACCCATCATTAATGTGCGTTGCAGGTGGACGAACAAGGTAACGGACGAAGATTCGAACCAGAACATCAGCGAAGTCACATCACTAAAGCCAGTTGAAGAACAGTCAAATGACACAAAAAGTATGTTTTTAACAATATGAATTAAATAATCATATCCGTGCACTTTCATGCGGTTTTATTTACCTTGAACTATCTCAACTCAGTCTAGCCATTCATAGAGGTAGTTAAATCGAACACCGGCCTACAGGGGTTGGGCTTGAGGAGGGGCGCGTTTACTCGTGAGCGGCAAGCATTAACACGGCGTGATCTCGTATTTATGGCAGGTGACGCTCCGTAACCGTTTGATGGGTTTCCACGAATATTTAAACTTTGTAACTTGACCATGGTTTGATTTACAACTGTAGCTATGCACTATACTAATTCCTGTATCAGTCGTTCTATGCAGCGTATAATTATTAATTACAGTAATGTGACCATTTTAAGTTACTGTCGTACTTTGTGTTAGCAAAGTGCGACTCGGTTGGACACAGAGAGATATGCAGACACTACGATGTAGGAGTGGTTGCCAGTGTGAGTAATTGAGTAGGGTTTAACGTCCCGCCCGACACAATATACGTCACCTCGGGGACGGCCTTTTCAGGCAAATGCACACTAAAACACATCAACAACACAATGAAACGCATAATTTAACCTTTACAGACAAAACACCAAATATAAATCCTAACCTAAAATTGTAAGGACTTACCGTTATAAGCGTGCATTTGTAACAGTAATGGCAGTTCTAATAATCTTCCCTGTTATCGTCCAGACAGTCATATTATTGAAGAATGCTGTCTATTGGAGGACAGGGGAGAACTTGACTGACCCTGTAGTTCATAACAGGGAGAAATTATAGTTCGTTACGTTCTTATTCGATTACAAACTGCACGACGACACTTGTGGTGTATTGAGTATGTTTTAGCATAATAAGCCTCTCATTATCAATTTCTTATTGTTATGATTGTTGAGTAGGTTTAGAACAAATGAGTCAAAGCAGCGTTCCGGTTGAACAGCAGCAGCAGAATGCGGCGTCCTTGCCTAGCTTCAGACCAGGGTCTGCAGTAACTGTCATTTCTCTCATTGCACTCAAATTTTCACTCTTTGCTTTGACGTTGTAACGATCATTAAACTTCCCAACACACTTCAAACTAAAATCGCAATAAAAATGATTCGCACGAAACCAGCTTGTGCTGCTCGGAGTATTGAACGATAAATTTGTAGCTGGTTTTGCTGGCTTACTATCGGCTTATATATAGACCTACCGTGATTACATTCTTTTTACAGCACACTGTATCTCAAAAAAACATCCCGGACATTTTCGACTGTAACTTGAAAACCAATTATCAGATTTTAATAATTTTTGATACGAAATTCCTGACAACTTTCCATCAAATGACCGTTTAGTTTCCCACCTCACCCAATGTATGCTTCTGCACTACCTAGGGAAAGCTGATCCAGCGAAATATGCGTTAAAAACAGAAAACCTGAAAAAAACATCGCCAACATTATCGATCGTACCTTGAATAAAGATTAGCAGATTTTAATATTATTTAACAGAAATATTTCTGACACAACTGGCTATTAAATAAATGTTTTAGTTAACACCTCACCCAACATCTGCTTTTACACTACCTGGGGAAATCAGCCCAGGCATAATACGTGTTAAAATGAATGGAAAATCGTTAATAAATTCCATCTGTGCTAATCTTTGGGCCCCAACAGCAGGTCTGTTACAAAGTATGACTGTCTTGCAGCAGAATGTCTGCCAGATGAAGTTTAGGAATATTTGTAAAGTCAAGAAGTGACTAGCAAAGCCTGTATTGGTCCGGAGCAGAACATTATCGATACTGCTGTCAAGTGAAGGGAGAAAGCGTCTCCTTGCCTGTGTTCGCATAGTGGGCCAACACTTCAAGCAATTTTACTGCAGGCAGTTGAAAAATGCAGAACTAAGTGAAATGTCAACCACAGTGTCAGAAATGTGAACAAAATGTGTTTTACACATTATGTTAATTAAGCAATCATATCGCATTAGATAAGAAGTGATATTTCGCTGGTTGTGCTTTCCCCAGGTAGTGCAGAAACAAACGTTGGGTGAGGTGAGAAACTGAATAGTTTTTTGAT
>Ga0209671_1002182_pt1 | contig 17588 bp, 8 predicted proteins | sample WorMetHERISLAND2_2_FD_187401 | JGI IMG/M metagenome (GOLD analysis project Ga0209671, IMG submission 187401) | Marine gutless worms symbiont microbial communities from Max Planck institute for Marine Microbiology, Germany - Olavius geniculatus... | ecosystem: Host-associated > Annelida >...
CTTTACCCCCTCTAATTTCCCCCAATCGGACTTAGGGCGTCGGGCGGACTCACGTTGGGCTTTGCCCCAAATTTCTAGTTTTTTTTCGCTGTTTTCTCAGCAACCGTTTGGAATTTTAATTTGAAATTTTACAGATTTATTTACTAAAACATTCTACATCTAACTGCCAATTAAAATGTAATTCTGCTGAAAAATGACGAAGTTAGGTTTAGGGTTCGTGTTACGGGGTAATTTTGTCGTTCCCGGTTTTGACACGGAACGGCATTATTCAACGTGGTGCGGTGGTTAACGCGTTTGTCTGCAGATCAACGAAACTGCTCTACGCTCCACGCAGATCCGCGGTTAACCAATCGCTCAGGTCAACGCAGCCTTCCATCCCTCAGGAGTAAGTAAATCGAGTATATACTGCAATATATTTGGCGGAGGTCTGCTCTGTCAAATGATCCGTCCATCATAACCTGAATCCGGATCACCACTTAAATCTAATCACCTCTAAGCTGAGCCAAATGTAACCTTTCCTAAATATTTCAGCCAAACAAAGCTGTAACTTTTCGTGCGACGCTGTTAACCAACCAATTCGGACGAATAAACGCCAGGTATAAAATATATACATACAATACAATACAACAAAATTTAGCGTGAAAAATGCCAATAACACCGCAGTCACTTGAGAGTATTAGTGGAAAAGTGGAGGAGAACAAATGAGTCTTAAGTTTAGTCTACACTTCCTTCGCGGAGGTAATGGCCAATGCCCGGTCTCCACTAAACAGGAAGCGAATCGAGTCGAGTATACACGGTACGGAGTGATGCACTGAATTCAGCAGCTGCAGAGTGTGCGTCATGCGTCAAAAGCCCCCCACGCATGATGCTGCCGCTAAAAGCCAGGCTATGCAATAATTCCCATCCACGCCGTGACGCCATAGCACTTACAGCAATTATCAGCTCGCCACCGTGAGTTACGCCTACGGTATATGGGTTACTGTCAGACCCGGCGCGGCTCGCTTCGCCCACTCAACATCACCAGCTGCTCGACTTCCATTACCATTTATCAACTACAATTCCATGCTGACTACTGGCTCCAGGAAGAATTGCATCATATGGCGTATCCAGAAAAGGTCAATTGAAGGGAGCCACGTCTCCCTTTCACTCCACTTCCCTTCCCCCTTTCGTTCCTTCCCTCCCTTTTCTTCCCCTCTTTACCCTTTCCTCTGTTCCCCTGTCCTCCCCTCTTCCCTTCATCTCACTTCCCTTAAAAGTAGAACCCGCTAAAATCCAGCTAAGGGATCTGGGAGGAGGGAACTGTGAGCATGTAACAGGGGTCTAAAGGCCAAACCCCCTGCGGGGTCCACTCCAGAGGTAGAGTCCTTGGTTAGGGTTCAGGGAGTACCCCCCCCCCCGAAACTGAAAACCTTTAGCTTTTGGATTCCCAACGGAAGAAGCAAATCTACCTCATTCACCGTATTCTGCAAATTCCAAACGTGACCAACTCCCTCCTTTGCCTCCCTGTCTCATATAAACTCGCCGGATTTGCATCAATCTCAGAAACAACCTCTGGCAAAAGTGGGATGGAAAGTCCACCCCGCGCCACCCCAAAGCGTGGCGACGCCCCTGTTCTCGTAAACGGGTGTCGTGCAGTTTGCCTGCATTGCATAGTGTATGCTGTCTTGGTATTTAACACGCAAGCCATCCAGATCAACTCAGCCTGGCCATCCCTCCACGGTTACGGCCACCGCTACGAAAGACCACCGCGGCCTGCGAAAAACGCACCCGAGATGCTGACGTTCGCGGCTCATCTGAACGACGACGTCAAAGTTGAACTTTGACAAGAAACCTGAACGTTCCGTTCCGTTCCTGTTGTCGACCTCGGAAATAACGGTTCCTCTGAACGCTGCAAACAACAGACCTACGAGCAAAAACCGTTCTACAGCCTACGGCGAGATCACATGGTACAATACTGCAGCGATCGGCGCCCATCAACACACAACGTATGTATGTACACAAGACTTATATTAACCCGTCAGCGCCAGCAGGCCATGCAAATGCCTCGAGGCAAGGGGAAACCTGGCACCGACCGGCAGCGAATCCACCAAAAACTCGGTCCGCTCAAAGTCCGCGATTCCGCAAAGATTTAGTAATGACGGTTCTTAACGTATCTGAGCAAATCTAAAAGCTCAGGCAACAAGAAGAAACACGCTTGCGATAAAGCACTGCAGTGGACAGGACAATGTCACAGAGAATGAGGAAGACCAAATAACACGTGGGAAGAGATTCAGATAGGCTACCTAAACAGCAGCTTCAAATACAGCTGGAGGAAGATGGAGACGGCAGCACAGGACAGAACTGGACGGAGAGAAGTGGTCTGTGGCGGTAGCCACAAGGTACGGCCAGAAACACCAATTAGTTATGTATCGTATGTCCAAAAGTGAATGTGGTTGGATTCACGGTCACACACATTTTTCGGCATGGGTGACACATCACTGAACACAATAACCCAGCCACGTCTTATTTCTTTACCTAAGAAATGCCTCAAAAAGTGTCTGACGCTCAGGGCTTCGAGTCCGAAAGATGCACGTTTTGTAGAATGGCCGCTTTTCAAGGTCGTCCAAAGTCACTAACTTTGATATGAATCGAAGACGGGTATCCTACGTCAAATGCTGCAACATTCCTATTAGTGAACAACAACAACGTTGTACGCTTGTTATTATTGGGCGCCGTTTCAAAGACATTTCAGAGCCTACCTATCTTACCGCTATATCCGTGCTAACTTGGGGATGTTCTCAGTCCGCCATTCCTGAAGTTGCTGAGGAATTGAACTCACAGTCCGCACGCTGCTACAATAAGCCGTGCACTCGGCCCGTGGATTCAGCAGCAGGTAGGCGGAGTGATGACGTCATATCTTTAAACAACACTCGCAGGCATTCCGCGCTGGCTTATAGCTACGGATTAGCTGAAAGATAATGAATAGCGCGTAATTACGACTTTCCAAGTACGCACAAAGTTACTACAGAAAGGAATATTGGACAAATCCTTTTCATCGAAGACTGGCACCAAACGTACATCACGATTCACACACATTTCAACCTTGCGCTAATCGTCGGTTATCCAGGTATTCCAAAGAAATATCACCCCGATCGAAGGCCTTGACTAAAGGGTATATGAAAAATTGACGATACCAAAAAGTATTCCTAGTAAACTTTGGGGAATCGTTGCAGTTAAACCAACTTTATACACTGAATGCATTGTTTGTCGCCGAACCAACAGCAGCAAAAAACTGAACTGCTGAAAAACTAAATCCGATACGGAAACGATAAAATCAGATATCTCAAATGTCTGCTGAAAACGGTGCTGTCACCTGGGAAATACAAAGAATGGCTGCTATCTTCTAATAGTAAAGAATCCACAAAAAAGTCCGGATTACCTCCGAAATCTAATATTTCCTCCTTGTACTATGTCCATCCCCTCCATAAAAATGTCATCAAAATAAATCCGTTAATAATTCCTGAATAACCCGGATGACAAAAATCAACTGACCTAAAAACATAACCTCCTTCGTAGCTTTGGCAGAAGTCATACACATCAGTGTAACAACACAGAAACCAAAGCGAACCCTGCAGGCCAACGCTGCGAAGCTATTGTAGATCCATGCACTGACGCAGAAAGAACTGATTTGTATAACATCGTATTGGGCGTACTTTTATTAATCACCCTGTTGGTGACCAACTGGCCTGGTTCGAATGATCTCAGCGTGACGTCATCAGCACGTGACCAGCTCAGAGAGGAAGCAACTAAGTGCGCGGTTGACGCACAGGAGGTCGGTGAACTATCGACCGCCTTCTCAAGCCCAAATTCCACTTACGTCGATTTGCTGTCGATCTGTATACAACACGTTACACCTCCTCTCCTGCCCTCCAAGCTTTGGATAACAAATTCACAACGTCTTGACATCTCAGGATGTCGTACAGTCTGAGTGTTCCAAATCCTGCAGGCAAAATTAGAATAAATACTTCAGGGTAACAGAAAAATCAGAATATCAGGTGTTGAAATAGAACAGGGTCTTCTCCACCTGCTGGATCAAAAAAGGAAGTATTACGGAAGTATTATTATATTAAACATCACAATTTTGTTGCAGTAGAGTCTGCGCTTAACGATCACGCTGCCACGGCATAATGCGGGCAACTGAAATTCATTCAACTAATGGCTGGCTCTATTGTACAGTTGAGACGGGTGGTGAAAATACCGCGCATCAAGTTTAATAAATTTCACAAATTTTTTTTCGATCTCTATGCACAATATGCGACCGCAAAGCCAAAATAAGTTGCCAGAGTAGAAATGTGTGCAGGGCAAGCAAAGGCGCCAAAAAATGAAGACACAGGAATAAATGTGGCCCAACAAAAACTACAGCACCGGGCAAATGAGGCAGTCCAGTTTACCCCTGTGGCAAAAAGTGTTATCTCCATATTTTTTTAATTACTAAAAATCAACTTGTGGGACACGGCCTAACCTTGAGTAACTCTGCAAAAAAGGACCCAGTGAAACACAAATTAAAAGTAATCGGCAGTTAGTTAGGTGAACAAAAAACAAAACAAGCAAACAAAGAAACAAAAATTCAACCACCATTATATCAAAAAACTGATCGTTTTTTTTTAAATTACGCGTAGCACTTTACTAAGTTCCAAGCTTTTAGCAGCACAATATCGATCGGTTACGTTGCTGATCAGTGCGCATTATCAATCACGCCCCGCAGCAAAGATTAGATTAATCCTCTAGCAGCGGGCACCATTGGCTTAGTCAGCTGATCACGAGAACCACAGCAGCGGCACTTACTCTTCACCGAGGCGCATAATGTGAAACTATGCCCGTCCGACCGACGCTATTGTCACACTGTCACAGAGACCGCAAAGAACGCACAAAGGCTTTTGTGACAGCAACACGCACTTCATAGTGTTTGGTAGTTTCTAAAAATAGACGAACTGTGAAGCGCAGAAATGACGTCAGCTAACTGTTGACCCATCACACACACTCAGTGAAGATTAATAAGAACATGACAGTGACACAGAAATAAAGGGGACCAGAAAATCAATCAGCAAGTCAATTAGTTATGTCTCAGACTGTTTAAAGCTCTCCCATCAGTGCTCTGAAGCTGCAAGATCAGACTTAAGAAAATATCCAAACTGAAACAATAATCAATGGGGACCCTTGAAGATAAGGTCTAACCTACAGTAGGCCTAAGCCTGACTCCAGAAATAGCAAAAGAGTTTAATGCACATGGACAATAGCAAATTACTGTCATTACTGTCCTACCAACCAACAACAGAAACCACACAAGCTGTCAGATTACCCCAAAGTGACCTTTAAAAAGTAGTACTTAAACGTGTGCACAGTCCACATTTCACTGAAACTGTGATTCATTATTGCCAATAAGCCTAAATGCTAATAAAGTGCACTCTAGTGCAGCAGAAGAAGCTGATTAAAGATATGTTGTGTATGTTGTCTAAGCATGTGCGATCTGTGTATGGTAAATATCACTTAGTGAGCGCATACGTACCATGTGTGCACACGGTAAATATAAAAATCAAATTCCAAAATTCCAGGATGGGGATTTGGGATGCCACCAATCCCAAGAGTATGGATTGACAAAAATGGCTGAAATCCCATGGATTTTTGCATGGAATCCTGGGATCACAGGAGCAATCACTAGCTAGCACTAACCCTGAGCATCTCTGACCTAATCCCAGATCATTATTTCAAACTTCATGGTAGCGAACATTTGCGATAGCACTACCGCAATGAGTACCAGCAATAGCTGGGGCATAAACAGGCACACTCGCCATGCAGTATCACTAATTATCACAACAAACCACAACAAAGTTGAACAAACAACATCAAACCACAATTATTTCTAATGGATGGCGAAGATGACAGGGAAAAACTACAAAAAATGGCATAGAAGATGCACGATGACCATACCGATGAGACAGGGAAAAAATGTCTCCATCCATTTTTGCTGTAATCTAGGCTGTCCGTTCGTTTTTCCATCATCTATCCATCTTGCACAACTTCATCATTATCGACACCTCCGTCTGTTTGTCTTATCTGTCATCTTCGCCATCTGTTCAAATTCGACGTCATCTTCTCCATCACTATGGTCCATTCTGGTCAACTTGTGGCCCTATTGTGATCAGTTTGTAGCCCATTGTGGTTTGTTATGGTAATTAGTCATAGCCCTCGCCACGTAAACTGAACATCTGGCTAACAGTTATAAACAGAGATCAGTGCACTGCCAGTCTTTAAGCCTTGCGTCTGAATCGCGACTACGGGTAAAAAGCAGATTGCGGATGTGCAGATTTACAGATGTTGCAACAGGTAGCGCTGTAATTAAGCTGTAATTTATTAGTTTAACCATATCCTAACCTTACTCCTGACCCTAACCCTATCCATAATCGTAATCTTAACCCTATCTTTAATACTAGCCCTGACCCTGTTGCGACATCCGCAGATCCGCACATCCGCCAATTCACTTTTTACCATCATCCCTGAATCGCTTGTTTTCTATAAACTGTTTGTACATGAACTCTTACCTAGGCTCTGTGTTATTTTCCATCCACGGCAGATGGAAAAGTAAGTAAACGTGAGGCTATTTTCCATCCGCCACGGACGGAAAAGAAGAGCATGCAGACGCTATTTTCTGTCCTTGCGGACGGAAATCTATGGGCTCAAAGCGCTAATTTTCCATCCCTAGGGACGGAAAAGTGAACAAGCAAGCCTAAGGCTATTTTCTGTCTGCCACGGACAGAAAAAAAGTCCATGTGGACACCATTTTTCGTCCGTGCGGACGGAAAAGTAAGCAAGCCCGAGGCTATTTTCCATCCGTTACTAACTAAAAAGTAGACTATATGACGTTATTTTCCTTCTACCATGGACGTATAAAGATTGTGACTAATAGAAAATGACTGCTTAATTGTTTGGTATAATACACAGCCTTCGCATGCATTTAAGTAATGTGGCGTTATGTATGAGACTATATACTAAAAAGTCTGTACCAAATGGCATTTTGATTATATTAAACAATTCTTGTTGTGTTGTATTTTTAGTGTACTGCATTGCATTGCTGGATGTAAATAAACCATGTCTCTAAAGTTAGCGTTGCTGTAGCGTCCGTAAGACATTTGATGCTGTCAGCGTTAATGGCAGCAAAAAGGCGTATGAGTAAAGCAAAAAATAACATAAATCGCAAATAATGAACATGATTAAGCACCGATAGTCAATGGCAAAGAATGAGACAAGAACATTTATACAGTTACAACGATGCAATAAGGCTGTGTATTATACCAAGAAATTATGTGTCATTTTCCATCAGTCAAAATCTTAGACGTCCATGGTGGATGGAAAATAACGTCATATACTTTCCTTTTTAGTTAGTGGCGGACGGAAAATAGCCTCACGTTTGCTTAGTCTTCCGTCCCGGGAAACGGAAAATAGCGCTTGGAGCACATAGATTTCCGTCCGCACGGACGAAAAATAGCGTCTACATGCTCTTTTTTCCGTCCGTTGCGAACGGAAAATAGCCTCACATTTGCTTACTTTTCCGTCCACCGCGGACGGAAAATAACATGGATGCTTACCTAGTGCTATCTCCGACAGTACACGGTCTTTGATGGCAGCTGTCCTCCGACATTTATTTCGCCACTATCACAACATTAACGTCATCAAACAGTTAACAGCATACAGTCTATACATTTTTCTTCTTTTTTCTACAATTTATACACTCATACAATTCTCTTCTGATTCATTTATTGCATGCGTTGTCAACATAAACACAACACTTCCGGGATTTGTGTTTACCATAGAAATCTCACCTTAGCATTGAATAAAAATATAAAGTAAGTTAGTGATGCGCAACAATATACCGAGTACTCGCATAACCGGTATATCGATTATTGCTATTTAAAAAACGGTGCAGTATACTGTTAAGCCTGTATAAAAAGCGGATTTGTAAAGAACAGATGATAAGATGTCATGACTCACAAACGTACCGAATGTGCATTTACTCGAGTTCTTATAGGCTGTCAATTAGTGTCAATAGTAAGTTAGTAACCAAGTCTCCGTGTCCAGCAGTTTGGCCGGCATTTTTAAAGCAAGTTTTCAACCTATTAATCGCCGTATCTCAGAAACGGTCGGCCCTTTTTAGCGACAGCAGCTGAGCTTTTTGTTTTAAATCATATGATCACGGAAAATGGAGAAAAAGCTCTTGCTTTCTATCGTTTTACCAGAAGCGCTGCCGTCAAGCGATATGTCATGCACCGTGTACTAGATAGCAATCTTCCAGCACTAATCCTAATGTGTCACATACCGGGTACATAAACTCGTCCTTATTATTATTACTTTATTAGCCTAAATGGTGTCAGCATAGCGTGCTGTGCAGATGCTCTGTCTTAATTGCAAAGTTGTCATGTTCGTTGTAGTGGAAAATTCGTCGCACCGGAACATTATTCCCACACGCAGCAGTACGGGTTAGGGTTACGATTAAGGATAGGGTTAAATTTAGGGTTAGGGTTAGAGTTAGCATTAGTTTCATTATGACAATATGGAGGCGGGAAGAATTTTCCAGGTGCGACAAATTCCCCACGGCACCGTTCGTCCGTCAGTCCATGCGTCCGTCCGCCACACTCTGCAGCAGCCCTTTGAAATTGAAAACGACGCATGATAGGATCACGAAATAACGCGAGGTGAAAAATTCTATCTTCCGAACTATCTTTGTACCAAAAATTACAGCCTATCGTAGTTGGTAGAAAAAGTCTTGGCGAAAACGATTTTGCACATTTTTTGAGATATTTTGTATTCTAATAACGCGTTACATAAAAGCCTGTCATACATCTGCTTCAGAAATAAACTTTCCAACTACAATTTCGATCAGCATTCTGCTATAGGCCCTAACAGTCCGGTGTCGGTATTGCAATATTGGCATTCGTCAGCTAGGTTGAGTTGAGACCAGCAATAAAACACGATGATCAATTTTTTTCTCTTTCTTTCTTTTTTATTTATGGCTCAAACAGTTTGCCAGATATATGTTATAATAATAAATAAAGCGACACGTTAACCAGCTGGTGCAATAAGACACCTGCTGCTTTCCGAACGGAAAAAAACATCGCCCACATGCCGGCCAATGTGACGATTAGGCCTATAATGAATGTCATTCGACGACGGATTAGCCTATACGTCGTATATTGGCCTACGAGCGGCATTTTTGATATTAATAGAACTCGTCAATTTGTTAACGTTAATAAAATCTTCCGCCGTCATATCTGGTTGAGCAATGACGAGCGTTCGCTGTCATCTAAAGAACTAGGCCTAATGCATCAAATGCGCGGCCCGCTATGAGGGTTTAAACCGGTTTATGCAATAGGTGCGTACGTCTGTACGTCCGTCCAGACTTTGAAACATCTAACCGTAGCTAAAAACGGAATTCAAACTGTTTTTTTTTAATTTTTAATATATTTAAATCTCAGCAGTTTACCAGTAAATACTTTTGTGACTATAACAAAGTAAGTTAAGTAGTTTAGCAACAATATTTATGCGCGTACACATAAGTGCAATGTGCATGTCATTCTGACATTTTTCATGCTTTTCAGGCGTAACGACTGCTAACGGTATTTCTACATAATGTACAGCATCGCATATTTTTTCTGCGACGGTTGCATTTTTGTTGACCGTCTGATTATTGTAACGAGATCAGATTATAACCGAATTCATCAAATCATTGCTAAGTTTAGTTAATTTTTTGGCACAGCCGTCCCGGCTATTTAGCCGGCAGCCGTCTTGAGCAGCCTTAGCCGGTATGTACGAGCACCCCAAAGTTGTTTGAAATTTACTGACAGACAGACAGATCGACATACACTTACGGCCTGCATCGCGCGATAAAAATTTCAACAAGTTAAAAAACTTACGCAGTGACTATTGTTACTGCAGCCGTATACATAGGATGTAGGCTATTTGTACGGCAGTCATAGATTCAATCATATTTGTTAGGCGCCGGCACCAGTGTTGCTCGCTGTCGTTAACGTTAATCATAATTTATATTGCACTAAAATTCGTATTAATACTAAGGTTAAGATTTAGGGTTAAGGGTTAATAGGGTTATCGTTAGCGTATTTCAAAGAATTGTGTGACGATAGATAAACGTAACTAAAACTGGTCATTAACTTCAATCCACTGGAGGCAAGCATTTACTTTCCGACTAGAGCAATACCCGTAATATTCTAGCTGCTAAGGTTAAGGTCGTCAGTTGGCAGGCTTCCGTGAGGGCGTGTCTAAGGCCGTGTCTTTTCCGTGGTACGACGAGCACTCTTTACCGCGTGCATTTAGTCTTTTATTGACGTTTTAACAGCCCTGTTGATGGCAAGTTGTCCCAGATCACATGCAGTGCCTGCTTGAGGCAGAGTTTAGTGACGGATGATTAAAAAAACTTTAACTTTGTAATAGTAAGAGAGTATCAAATACCGCTCAGCCAACGTTTACAGGTAATAAGTGTAAAATTTTGCGCTAAAATTCTAAGCGGTTGCCCAGTAAATGGCAAACAATTTTCGCGGTGACTATTTGACCGGCAACCGGTCAAATAGCTCACAGGCTCTCTGACCGGTCAAAATTAAAAATCGCAGTCGCCACCTAGCGAACGACATTAAATAAAGTCTACGCGCTACTGAGTAGAATTCGCGCGATTACTGTGGTGTATATAAGGTTTAGGGCTTAAGATTAGGATCAGGGTTGGGGTTATGGTTGGGTTAAAATTAACGTTTTAAAAAATTTATCCGACAATAATAAACATCAAAAATTAGCGTAAAATATGAGTGGCAAATTCGAGGTTTCTGCAGGCAAGCATTGCTAAAAACTTGCCGACCAGCTAGCTATCTGTGATGGTCTGTTTGATAGGCTTGAGGTGTTGGTTGGCCGACTGACTGATCCGTGATGCTACGGCCGAGGTCGTCAGTTGCTCGGCTGCCGCCGTCTCTGCGGCGGTACTGCGAGCATCCGGTATCGCCGCAGGGACACGGTTTTAACCGCTACTTATAAACACCATTGTGCTCATACGTATCAGCTAAGGCTGTTCAAGGCGGTGACCGGTTAAATGTCCGTCCTCACAATGACGGACGTTTGACCGGTCATGACCGGTCAAATATCCGGTCCTTTAAAAGCCGGATATTTGACAAGTCACCGGGAACGTTTGACCGGTGATAAAATTGTGCCGGTCATATAGTCTTTAAGCTATTTGACCGGCTGCCAATCAAATATCCTGTGCCAACAATTTTAGGGAATTACTGTTTTGGCGCACTTTGAGATTACTCGCAGCGTAGCCTAATTTAGCCATAAACCTACTAATAAGTAGCATAGCCAGCGTAATGTGTTATATACGACAACCAAAAGCGCGGTTGCAAACAAAAAAAAATAAATACGTCGCACATTGTTCGCTGCGACAATGGGACTGTTTTGTATTTCTTTGTCAGAAGATTTATCTCGGAGGTGAAATTGCAAAAACAAATCGTTTCGGCTGGCGACTGAGACCGAGCAGATGTTATTTTTCATCGTCATTTCCAGATGGTCAGCAGACCGCTGATACGGGCAGGTGCGTCTGACGTCACAGTGACGTCAATGTCATCAATCACGTGCTCGTTTACAGGTGTTCTTTTGTGACAATATGTCCAATTATCGCACACCGACGCTCTGAGTTTTTCTACAAATACGAGCCGTTCGAGACGACAAGACGTGTTCGCGGAGCAACTTCACGTATCCTGCAACGTCTTGGTACGTAGACGTTAGTTGCTTTGTGCGCGTCAGCTGCTATGTGTGCATACGACATAGACCCGGTATCGACGGCTCGACGCGTTTACGACCGACGCCAAAAGTATTTGACTGACTCGTCGATGCGTCGCATTTTTTCGACATCGGTGATTTTGTTAAAATTGTTTATGGGCGATGCCCCGAACCTACGATCTTGTGTGCTTATCCGAAAAGAAAGGGAAGTCTCCCCAGTTGACAACATTTTGCATACGCCGTGCACTGGCTGTCGCTTCTATCGCTGTGTTTGAAGTAATTTTGTCCCATCACCCAGTCGACCTATTGCTCCGGCCTTCATCATCTTTCCACCAAGAAACCAATCTTTTATTCATTTCTAGGCTTAGGATTTCTTTAAAATGTCCTAATAAATAAATATTAAAAAGCGATTGCGTCAAAAAAACTGAATTTTAAATGCAACGGCTGCGGCGCGGGAAAAAATCGACGGCGACGTGATATGGTCAGTCGACGACTTAGAGGCGCCGTTGAAGTTCAATGCGGTCAGTCGACGAAATTTGACGGCACCGGGGTCTATATAGCATACGGTGCGGCTTGATGGCGTATTGCTAGAGCATCAGTATCAACCAATAGTCATTTTAATACAACGAGTAAAGACCGCGGCTGCGAAGTAAGTAAGTTCGCGGAAAGTAACCATAACCTACCATAGAGCATACCGTCACTCACGCCGCCGCGTCACTTTTTCTGACGCGATGTCATTAATCCAATGCAAGTAGCAAACACGTCGTAAACAAGCAAACTATATATGTCATCAAGCCTTGTCCCGGCATGTATGCGGCCGTCCTTTTGCTGCCGGGGGTCGTATATACATCGACCTTTGACTTTTCAGACGCGGAATGGTCACTCACAACAATTTAGTTTTTTTTCTACGTTTTTAGCCAACCGTACTTAAGTATTGTTTGAGCTGTTGGCATGGTTGTCGTCCGTCAGTTTGTCTGTTCGTCTGTAAAAGATGTATTGTGGCTAAGCTTTAGGTCGTAAAAACATTTTACACGTATAATTAGCTATATGTGTTAAACGCGAACAAGCAAAATTTTGGCTATTTAGCGCAAAGAAAACATTTTAAAATTGGGGGTTAAATGAAAGGGGAAAACGTGCGTTTTGCTGCGGAAAACTGGCCATATCTCGGAAACGGTAAAAGATACGGCCAAGGTTACTATTAATCAAATTGATGAAAATCATCGACTTTGAAAGACTTTGAAGATCGCTGACAACAACTACAGTCGGCTATCTTAGCGACAGCTAGGCTTCTTGTTTTTTTTTCTGTTAAGAGTCCGTACTACGTACAGACCGCACGGAGAGACAAGCGGACGGACCACTGTGGAGGACGTACAGACGGACGGACGGACAAGACACGTCTAGGCCTCTAATGCGGCCTATTTGGACAGCCGCATATTAATCATGCAACAGTTCACTTTTCAGTTTGGGCACTATCAGCACGTGCAAAAGCTCATGTGTCCTGGTCAATGTTTACTGCTGACAGCTATACGTGAATACAGCAGAGCTAGGCTCAAAGATTGAGGCCGATAATATCTCGTATATACACGCGAACGTAGCAATCAATCAAAATTCAAGAATGTCTATTAATAAGCGGGCAGTATCGTGAGTAAGCGTGCTATACGCGTACTTCAGTTTGTAACTTTGTAGGCCTACACATATACGCTCCACATACGCTTCGTGTTCAAGGCCATAGGTATCGTATCATCGGCCATGAGTATCGTGATGTCAATGAGTATCTTCCTGGTTCAAACTTGAAGGCAAGTTTTGTTATGAACATGGACTCTAGCGCTAACGCCGAAAACAGAAAGTGTAGAGTGGCGTTTAGCTAAACGTTACAGAGTCGGACCGTAGAATCGTGTACGGCGCTTTGATTCAATGTTAACGACTATAGGCCTACTAAGCACAGTGACTCCTCCGCGCGCCGCAAACGTGTCGGAGGCGGCCGATAATAATCGACTAGTTTATAGACTTTTTGGGAGGGGGTGGGAGAATTCCCCTTTCCGAGGAATGGGGAAATGAAAATCTCTGCCGAAGATGGCAGGAAAATTTGTTCGACATTGGTAATAGACTACAGTGAAAAGCCCTTCTTCAATAGGCCTACATGCCCAACAAAATGTGCTAAATCTGATATGTGCTGCTAAATTTATTTAGGCATATTGGGGTATGCGGATATTTATCAGTTTTAAAAGAATGGTCCATGAACTTGCACCTTTGTGGTTGCTATGTCGATTTTCACCTCGGCGAAAAACTTTTCTTTAATACATTTATTTTATTAAAATATAAAAATGGCTAATATTTGCTATTAAATTTGATTTTTTTATAGATTACCATTAAGCACGTCGCTCGGTGTATGCTATGACAATTGTTAATGGCAAATACTGACATCGTGGAGCTTTGTAAGTCGACACAGTGGTTCTGGTCGTAAAGTAGCCTAACGCTATGGCTTGTCGATGTTATGCAGACCGACTGAGAGAACGAGATGGCTGCAAAAACGAAGCTGGTCCTTCTGCTTGTCGCCTCCTTGGCTCGTAAGATTACATATCGTATAGAAAGAACCGAAACGTTTTTTTTCTTTTGCTGTATGTTGCCCTTTACAAACAGGTTTTCGTTTTAATCGACTTTATCTTGCTCTTTCTTGTGTCAGTTACTTGAATTGTAGATAATCGATGTTCTTTTCACTTTTTTAACCAACTCAGGAACATTTTTTGGTTTTCTTTTTTCCTTTTTCCTGGCAGTTGTCTTTCTATTACTGGAGCATCTATCCGTAAATAATTGTATTGGATTCAACGTCAGATAATTGAGCCTAGATGGCATTTAAATGAAACGTGACCCACCAAACACATAGAGACGCAGACGAAAGTCTGGGTGTTTAATTTCCACTATATCGCGTAATTTATTTAAAAACATATTAGTTTATCGCCGGGTGTTTCTTTTGTTACTGTAAATAAAAATGTATATAGGTAAATTTTGCACAATAAAATGTGTTGTTTATTTATATTCGTCGCAAATGTACCACAAATGCATACGTTTTTGCATCCAATAATTTCTAAAAATTTGTGGCTTCTCGTCTGTTTGCTTCGCATATCTGTTTGTGCAAACAATTTGTGACCATACTACATAGTTCGTTTGCAGTGTTCACAATGTCACTAATAAAAATGCCAAAGAATATTTTTCAGTGACAATTTTGGCAGATGTGGACCCAGATTATTTTTTATCGCATTTTTCGTTTCGCGAAAACGTGAAAATACGTCTGCATCTCATGTATGAAACTGTCTGAAACTTAGTAAACTTAACTTTTGTTGCATATCGTAATATGCTAGTCTGACGCAATCTGACCCGACCCGATCCGACCTAACCTGACCTGACACACAGAAGGACCCGAGTTGATCCGCTGCCGTCGTGGCAGCGCGAGGACAAGGATCAATGCCACCCCCTCCCATGAACTTTTAGCTGTCAAAAATTGTCAGAAAATTGTCTTCCTTTTGTCGGAATATTTTGCTCAAAAATGTCGCAAAATTAGGATCAAAAAGCCATACTTTGGAGGCATTTAGTGGCAAGATTGAAATTTTAGCGGTTCATAATCTCATCTGTCGTTAATTTGCCGCTGTTTGTCGATAAGTTGCAACCTCGTGTCCCGCTTTCTTTCTATCCCACGATCGACGCTGCTGACCCGATTTGTAGAAGGCTCCCACACATATTGGCTTATTAATTATACGATACGATATTACGATATTAAATACGCTATTTAATTTGCACTTAAAGACTGACAGATAGGCTGTCAGTTTAATCTACACCCAACCCAATGCATAAACGTAGCCGACGCGGATACGCGCTGTCGGATCGTGTGTAGTAATGGAGATGACGAAAGGCCAGTTTGTTGTCGACGGCGAAGATGAACAACCAGCAACAACGACAACGTCGACAACGTCGACAACGACGCTGACGACGCCGACGACAACTACTACTACGACAGCGGCAGCTCCGGGCTCCGACGAGAGCAGCAGCAGCAGCAGCAGCAGCGATGATGATGGATCACGTGATGGTGGTGCTGTGTCACGTGACAGTAGCAGTGAGTCACGTGATGAGTCACGTGATGGTGGCGACAGTGACCGTCGCAGTCGTCGTCGTCGTCGTCGTCGTCGTAAAGGGAAGAAAAACCGTAGCCGTTAGGTCTGACAGCATCCGCATCAATAATGATTGCAATCTTTGGATCCCGCGAGGATCCCGGCCGCTTTCGCCAATCCCGAGTCGCGGGATTGGCGGCGGCGTACCAATCCCGCGATTTCCGGATTGCAAAAATTTCGTTAAATAATACTTTTTCGACAGCTATAGACGATAGAATAACAGTTCTAGCCGTTTCTAATGAAATATTTCATGCAAGCAAAAGTCTTTGGCTGTGAACAGTAAGTTGCATTTCGACAGTCAGTCTCTCCCAAGTCCATGGCGGCTTGGCGTAGTTGTTTGTTTTCCGTCTAGTAGAATTTCAGCTATGAATGTGATACAATTTATAGTCCTAATGTTGTAGCATAATTATAGCTCAAATTTTTGCTGTCAAAAAGAGAAAGCGGTACAAAACTGCGTACTGTTACTCAGCGGTTGAATTCCCCAAAAATGGAGGATGTGTAGGCCTGAAATTTGGGACAAATTTTTTTTCGACCAGAAAAACTTCTCGACGGGCTAAAATTTAGAAGGACGGCAATTGCCCTTGCCTGTTTCTCCATTTTCGCGACGCCATTACTTGGCTGCCAACCGGCTTTGAACTTTTTAAAATTGAATAGCGCCAAAATAAGTGGCCAGCCGCTCTAGAAACTTTTTTGGCCCGCGTACTGATGATTTGTATAGGAAAGTGATAAATGACGTGTTCGTTTGCTGTAGACGGCCTGTGGACATCACACGGCAATGGACTTGGAATCGGATAGACTCGGATCAACGATTAGTTTCGCTTTGCTGATAAACTGATACGCTCCGCTTGATTCATTGACTTATCCGTAGCGCCATAGCCTGACAGCGAACGCACTACTGGCGGCGTTATAGACGCCTAATGGCCAATTCACACCTACGACGACGACGAGACTCAACTCAACAGGTGAGTTAAATTGAGTCGCGTCGACGTCGTAGGTGTGAATTGGCCATAACGCCGCTCTGCTGAGTGAGTTCGCTGACGAACGCCGATTAATAAAATTGCTTCGTTGCTTGCTTGCATGCAGTTCACGTGTTCCGTGTATAATTGCCTACTTCATATCTAAACACCGCTCAGCTTAATTACAATCCTTTGGTATAACTTCAATTCCGCGATGTTCCCGCGCGTTTTCAGCTTTTGCGCTGTGGGGGGGTCACTAACGAAGCTGTTCCCATTGTTGAACAACCTGATCAGTTTGTTTAATGAGTTTAAGCTTTTTTTCTGCTTCGGGTTGCATTTTGACTGCGTGACAGCGGTTCAAAAAACATTTTTTCCAGATTGAAGTGGGACAGCTTACAACGTTTCCCGGATTTTCTTGTCGAAGAAACCGCCGTCCATGACAATCCACTGTGCAGTTCTTTACTGTGGTGTTGCGCCTGAAGCCAAGGCCCGTGGGACATCGTATGATCAGCGGCGTCGTGTGTTAACGAAGTAGGTGGAAAGGGGCAAAAAGTTGCAATTTTTGACAAATAGTTGCAAATTTTCGACAAAAAATTATGTTGTTCAACAATTACATTTTTTATTTGCCCAAAAATAATAAAAAATTTAAATTCTATGTCCATCC
>Ga0209671_1002183_pt1 | contig 17587 bp, 9 predicted proteins | sample WorMetHERISLAND2_2_FD_187401 | JGI IMG/M metagenome (GOLD analysis project Ga0209671, IMG submission 187401) | Marine gutless worms symbiont microbial communities from Max Planck institute for Marine Microbiology, Germany - Olavius geniculatus... | ecosystem: Host-associated > Annelida >...
GTTCTCCGCCGCCGCACGCAAGAAACTCATCGAAGGCTCCAGAGGTATCGCTTCCATCACTGACTTCATTCTGTGGATTTATGGAGAAGCTTTACGGTTCCTGAAACTGGAGTCTTCCAGGCAGCCGTCGGTGAAGATTTGGTGATCCTAGCTTGCACCGTTTTTGACTGATCCACCCGTGTGACAGAAAGACGGACAGACAGAGGGACAGAATTGCGATGGCTAAGACGCGCTGAAAGCAGTAGCTGCTTTCGCGCGTAAAAACACAAGTTTTGTTGCCGATAATTTCAAAGAAGCAGCGGCGTCAATAAAAAAAACTGGGGTATAGGGGTAACGAAATTTCATCTGGAGGCAAATTGGCATGGACTCATTAACATTTCGCACCATGATTTTTTTACTGGGATGATATCTCCCTCTTACGCCCCCGCGATCGACGCCACTGCCGAAGAGAAACGGCAGGCAGCGCGTCGACTGACGTGCAAGTGTCGGCAGCAGTAGCAGTGTCAGCATGCAGGTGGACCGTGTAGTGACGTGTATCATACATCCGACTGTAGACAGACGTCAGTGTCTCACTGCAGGACGCCACCCCAGATGACTCTGACGCTTTCCTCACACACTCACGACGACTTTCGTACTCTGCCAGATCATTACCGTACATTACATACGTATATAGCACACTTAACGTAGCTGAATTAGTGGAGTCACGGCCGGATTTAAACCCCACTAGGCCCTCTGCGGTAAAAATGTGGGAGTCCTCACGTAAATTTTCTGACATTGATGTAGGGCTTACATAAATTTAACATAAATTGAAAGTAAAAACTGTAGGTCCTACGAAGTATTGTTGGTGCTACTTGATTCGTGATATCACATTCAGAATTCGGAAGCCGCACCTCGTGCTGCACCAAGTAAAGTTTTAAATGTCGCAACATGCTGTCGCCTGCCAGAAAATGTCGCGCTGCTCTCGGACATTTCCTGGCACGTGAGATCTCTTTTTTGTTACGCGCGACAGCATGTAATGTTTCGCGCGTCTTAGCCACTACGACTTCAGTTGCGACGAGAATCAGTCGATCAATGATTTTGACTCGACGTTTCACTACTGTCCGTCCGTCCGTCTGTCCGTTACACTTCTGATCTGTATCAACACGGTGCAAGCTAGGAGTCTATATAGGATCACAAAATCTTCACTCTGGGCTGCCCTAAGGACTCTAGATTTTTTTGGGACAAAACTTCCTGCTCCTGGGTCAAGAGGTTCCTCTGGAACATAGGCCTCAAAAGGGGTGCCCCCTCTAAAACGACGTTATTTTGCCGGTATTGGCTCGTCTTCCGTGAAAACGGTTGCAGATGGGTACAGACATACTGCTTATCATAACAAGCAATAGTGACGAGCTTGACCTTGAACTTTCAAAATAGGAGCGTTTAGTGTTTTTTGCAATTTTCAACTGTGGCACACATTTCAAGAGTGAATTGCGCCGACATGGCTGGAAAGTGGAAACAGACCTGGACAACCTGCGAACAGAAACTGTCGCGCGTCTGGTGAGCTATGCTTAAGTTACTTGCATAGCCCCTGTTGGGCCGAACATGATAAACATTCCTAATCCGCCTGTGCGTGGAGTTAACTTATCAACAGTGGCATAGACAAAGGGAGCCCAGGGGACCCATGCCACCTAATCCTTCAGAAAAAAACACAAGCATACGTTTAAAGTGCACTAAATTTGCCAATTTGATCAGTTTATTCTCAGGAAAATAATTAAAATTGTTGTTACCAAGTCTCATGTTACTAAAATGCACCCAATTGGATTTGGTCATAGCGCTCCCCCAAATCCCCTAGCTGGATTTATGGGGTCCTACTTTTAAGGGAAAGGAGAGAAAGGAAAGACAAGAGGCGAGGGGAAAGGTAAAAAAGAGAGAAAAGAAAGGGGAGAGACGAAAAAGAAAGGAAAAGGGAGGAGCAATAAAACGAGGCCCCTCCCAAATGAAATTTCTGGCTACGCCACTACTTATCAATGTGCTATATTACTGCAGAGTTTAGGCCCCTATCGCTAGACACAGACGGCACGAATGCGACCGTGCAATAAGCTGAAGCATGCAGGTGTGTAAACACACTTGCCGAATCTGTCGTGTCCACAGAGTTGTCGATGAACGACTTAGTTGCGACGAGGATCAGTCGATCAATGATTTTGACTCGACGTCTCAGTACTGGCATACACGACTCCGCGTACTCTCTCGGCGACAACCTGCATACAGTCACAGCAACCAGCAAATATAGGCTACCGGAATCGCAGTGGGCACAAGAAACATAGGCCCCCTAAACCCTTAATCTTCATAAATTCGTAGGTTTATCAAAATTAACATTAGCCGATTTTCAAAACTCTCTGTGATTGATACGTTCGTATGATTCAAAAATATCGCACGTACGTATCATGCATACGAATTGAACTATAGAAAGCTGTTAGCATGACGTCAATATTATCATTATTTATAAGAACGCGGTTTTTAAAAATGACGTTCAAAAACTTTAGGAGACAAAAATTTTTTGACTCACAATGCGAGTGTAAAAAGACATAATAAACTATATAGACCGTCATGTAGCGTATTTATTTTACGAATGTAATCGACAGTGTGCTTGCTTGCAACGTGCATGCGTGTTATGAACAGACACAAGACGCGTTTCAACCGCCACGTTCGACTAAAGCGAGACTGTGGACGGTTGTAGAACTGCAGACACTGTAATGAGAGATAATAAGATAGGCCTTATATAGGCCTTTTACCTTAATCGCTTTAGCGCAAACGATTCAGCTATACACATTTCTTCGTAGCGTCGTCTGTCTCTCTGTCGTCTGTCTGTCACACTGGGTGGTGGCCTGGCGTAGCGCTAACGCGTTTCATTCGATCGACGAAGTTACTGTACGCCGGGCCGGGTTAGTACTGCGACGAGTGACGGCCTAAGGGCAGGTGAACCATCTCGGTATGTAACCAACCGCCTAGGTCAACTCAGCCTTCCATCCTTCCGGGGTAGGTGAATCGCGGCATATCTGGCTTGAGTTAAGGCAAAGCGAATTCACCTGTGTCGGGTCACTCGGCTGGCAGGTAAGTGTCACTGTGTGATCTCATATGGCAAGTGACGCTCCGTAGCTCTGTGAGAGGTTCAACCTTTTAAAGAACTATATTCAGATTTTTACCTTTTACCTTTATCTTTTATCTTCACCTTTATTTGTGCATCCTGTTTAAACCGTTCGACAGATTTAAATGCCATTTGTGCAGGGTTTGTTCTTGTGATTTTGTTTACAGTTTAACATGTTAAATGCATACATAATGTTTCTTCTACGTACAGTGTACATTAAACAAATTTAGCACTACCAGAAAGTTCATACAGGTACATCTATATACGTGGGCTTTGTTCTTTAGTTTTTATTTTTATTTCGTAATCACTAATAAAGCTGATAGTTATTGTTATGATCTAGCCCGGAGTGACAGCTAAATTTTGTTAATTACACTACGCAAATACATGTAGATAACACTGGACAAGTCTAGCACAAATATTTTAATGACGCGTTTTTCAATTAATGTGCTCGGCGTGTTTTAATGCAGCGCAACGCGCTACAGTCGAGACGCGACTTGAAGGACAAGCAGTGCGCGGAGTGGCGTTGCTTGACAACCATCTCTACGTCTTGCGTGAAAAGTCTTCCGAACAGATCGAACTCTACGACGTCGAATCTTTCCATTTACTGCGCTCTCTGACTGTCCCCGGTCTTGGCATGACGGTCGACGTTGTAGCGTGCGGACACAATCGCTACGTTTACGTCTCGGACACGTCGCTGAAATGTGTTCACAGAGCCTGGGGACTGGTCTGCACTCGGGCCTGCATCGAAATAACGCGATGGTCCGTGAAGAACAGGCCAGCCGGTCTATCGCTCACCATCAAACACAACCTGCTCGTGACATGCCGTTACGCCGGCAAGGTTAAAGAGTTCACCGCGGACGGTCAACTACTTGGTGTGGTTGCACTGTCTTATCAGGTCCGCTCACCTTGGCATTCGGTACAGCTGTCCAGCGGCGCCCTGGTTGTCTGTCACGGTTTCTTGCTTCGTGTACAACGAGCCATCACACCGAGTCTGTTTGATAGGTTTCGACGGCAAAGTGGTCAAGTCGTACGGGGGACCAAAAGACTCGGGCAGTCGAGAAATGGACACACCTTGTCACTTGGCTGTTGATGCCGACAAATCGGTTTTCGTGGTGGATCGCAGCAACGACAGTGTGCTGCTGCTGTCGCCGACGTTAACGTACGTGCGCAAGGTGTTGTCACGCGAACAGCTTCAGTTGCGTCCTTACAGACTGTGTTCGGACGCACAGCGACGTCGTTTGTACGTCGCTGTTAACGAGCAGAAAAGCAGCAAGTGGGTAGCCGGGCGCGTTATAGTCACCAGCGTGTGATAACGTTAGAACTAGAGATACTACGTCGTCAACTTACAGACAAATCTGTTGAAAATCGAGCTGCGTGAACGATGGAACTCCGTAATGCATGTTGGCCAACAGCACGTCAATCACCGGCAGACACGTTTGCATCGTGAAGCAGGCGTCCAGCGTCGGAATATCTGAAAACATACGACCAACGGCGCCTTGACTGCATAAAGTTAGCAGCGATATAATTAATTTGGCAAAAGGCAGAATCACCTCGTTTGTATTCGCCAAGTGACAGCATACGACTGACGATTTGGCTGCAATTTGCGTTTACGTGTTTTCGTGGGAAGAAGACCACCAAATCTCGACTTCCCCTCGTCCAAAGTGTCACCGGATCCCACAAGTGTACCTGTCAAATGACAACTGAATGCGTCAAACGTGGGACAGACGACAGACAACAGACAACAGACAGACCACGCTACGGAGAAATCTATAAGAAGGCGGAGTCACTTAAGTGCGCTACAAGACCGATTTCGCCCCCAAAATAAAGTAAGGTTGGAACTTGATAGCGCTGCTTACACGAGTCAGACTCGTTACCAGAAGAGCTTTACAATTTCGAAAGTGGCACCTGATTGGCATAAGCTAATGATACCGCAACGCACTATGCGGCCATCCATTGCCACCCACACCAACAAACAATGCACCTGCAAAGCAAAGCGACCAGCCATACTCTTTATACGCATTCATCTAACAGCCCGTTAGCTACTACTCATTTCCTATCCGGCTGAGAGTAGGAGGCTGAGTTAACCTGGCTAACTGCTTATATACTAAAACGGTTCACCTGCCTGCAAAATTGTACTACTGGCGTTTGTACGATACCGTTGGCGTACTGGTGGCAGTCGAGCAGCTGGGTGACATAGTGTAAGTTGTCTGGGCGGCGAATGACGTCCAGTGTTCGCGGCATTGTGTCAGACAATAGCAGACTGAACTGCAGCTGCCAATCAGCTGCCCTCTGACCACAACGCGTCTTCACTCTACAGTGCCGACAATAGGCGTCTCGCAGTACCTGCCTGTGCGTTGCAGTACAATACGATAAAATTTAGACTATTTTAAAGTGAAAAATGCAATATAGTACTTTAGTTACTTTGCAGTAAGTTATGAGAAAGAAACAGAAAACAGATGAGTCTCAAGTTTAGTTGAATGTTCGCATCGCACGTACGCACGACCCACCACTGATAAGTGGCACAAGCCTACTGCTGATGCTGCAAACAGTCCATCAATTGTGCAAATGAAAACTTTGAAAACTTTATTTTGCCATGGCGGCAGCAACACAAAACACACACACACCTGACACACACCTGATCAAAGCTAGATTAATTAGACGCGGGGCCTGAAAGCAAAACAATAATGCAAAGCTTTGAAGAATAAACCTAATCTTCCTACTTTGTGACGGATTATTTGTTCGCAGGTTTGTCACGGTCGCACATGCCCCCTGGTCGTGTCGCAATGTTTAAGACTTATGAGTCTATTTGAGACCTACACATGCGTTGAGATGGCTCCTATGATCAAGTCCGCCGTGCTGCTACTTGTGACGTCCTGTGCCTGAGGATCCGTAGCGACGCTGTTGGCTGTGTACGAAATTACTGGCAGTGCCTCCGGATAGACGATATGTTCTCCTCGACCTCGTGCAAACACTCCGCGTGACTGCTGTAGTCTGCATGTTAAAATAAGATCCACAATCCCGTCCTGTTGTGCGCTCGTTCAGGTGGGCCGCAATATGCGCCTTGCCCATCCGTCCGTCCTTCTGTCTGTTCTGTATGGGCTTTCAGCTCTGAAAGACAGAGACTTGGAAAAACCAAAACTGTACGATGGGAGGAGTAACCACGTACTGTGCTTACTTCTAAGTTAAAAGGTTAAGTAGCCGGCCGCACAATAATTCTAGAGTAAATGTTACTAATATCCCGTTTACACGATCAAGCGGCTGAACGAGCTGGCTATATGTTAGCTAAACGAGCCAGCTCGATGTTTGCTCGACGTTTGCTCAATGTGTGCTCGATGTTTGCTTCGTGTAGGCTATGCTTTATGCACGCTTTATATTTGCTCGATGTTTGCTCGATCGTGTAAACGAAATATAAGTAGGCCTAACCTAACTATTGCCTCACTGGGCAGTGAACTGTCGCTGTTGTGCATGACAAAAAGCTTATTTTTTGTTTTGCAACCTTTTTTCTATATGTCATTTGCTATACCACTCTACTGATAAAACTATAGAAAACAATATGTCGGCCCAGTATACTGACATATTACGCGGCCGTCCGCCTAGAACTACGCAATCTTACAATAATGCAAAACGACAGAATTGTAGACCTATACGTGTATGTGGTGCGTGTAGTAATTTTATATTTCCGTAAAACGTCTTTATACTCGTACTATGATTTCAGGCTGCTAAAAACTACGCGACACGTTTTTACCATACGATTAGTCATGCAGACCTACGAGTGTTAAGTGTGAACGCATTAAGCCGAGATAGAATAGTATTCCAAAAGGCACAAGATATTTGACCAGCAGCCGGTCAAATAGCCTATAAGATTTGACCGGTCAAATATCCGGCCCTACAGGGCGTTTTAATCTGTTTCTATTGATGATTTTGTAGTCTTCTATTTTAGTTGGATGTGTTCGCAAATTAAATACCCTACCTAAAATGACGAAGAAATTTAATTGTAATGCAAAATTATGACATTTAAATTTTAAAAAAGTAAAAAAATTAAAAATAAACAAAAATAAACCAAATGTTTTGAACAGAAGTTTTTGTGCTTACAGATTGCACGTGTGAGCACGAGTTTCGTGGTCGATGCGTATAGTGAAAGTTTTCCAGTCGACGTCGGTTGCAAACGCTGGCAGGCATCTCAGTAACAATTCTTTCTGGTCGCAGACGTTATTTGCTGAAGAAACACGCATATCGATCGCCATGTAATAGGCAGTTATTCCCAATTTACTGCGCAGTTGGGTGTCGGACAATCGCCCGCATGGACACTTGCCCGCACGGACATATTCCCGTATGAACTATGGCCTGCTACCGTAGGGGCGGACAGACGCCAGTAGACTGTCGATTTCATAGTTTAACCTTACGCACGGTCTAACCGCCTTAGAATTTAAGTTTTTCGACAGAGTTTACTTTTTACAAATGGTAATTCTAAGTGATTATTCTGCTATGTAGTTAGCTGTTAGGTATTAGCGTCTGTTAGACTGTTAGTTTGAACTGGAGATATTGACAACTGCGCGAGGTCCTGAAAATTGTGTTTTGATGGCTACACGTATACTCGGGAGTCGACAAAAACCAACGTTGTGTAGTGAAAAAGGGCGCTGGACTGCAAAGGTGCAGCATCAACAAATCTAACGGTGAGCAACGAAGACTGTATTCCACTGATTATCCCACAGTCAGTAATAAGGGGCCAAATTGACTAAAAATTGTTAGCTTATTATGCTTATACTTCATTAGGCCTACGTCATGCTCAATTGGAGGTAATGGCATCCACATAACATTTTTGCTTATGTTATCGCTTTTTTCATCAAAATCTTAACTAATGTGTTCTGTGACAGGAGTAAGTTAAGTTCACAATAAAAACGCAAGCAACGCGTTGGTGTGCCGATACGGGCTATTGTCCTAGGTTGCATCCTCGACGGCAGTAGCAGGCCATAGTTCATACGGGCATCTGTCCGTACGGGCGATTGTCCGTTCCCCACGCAGTTAGACTAAAATAGTAGGCCTATAAAGCTACATACTAATTACACATTAATAAGATTTAAAATTCTATAAGAGCTACAATATTCTTGGCTCACTGAAAAATGTTTTTAAATTGTAAATAAGTTAGTAATTAATCGAGTTATGTAGCTGTATTTTACTTAACCCATGCTAAAGGTCGGTGAATGCTTGAACCTCATGGTTAGTTACAAACAAGAAAAGTGAAATAAAATAAAAAAACAAAAACAAAAAAATGTTGACGGAAAAAGGTATAAAAAATTGTTTAAATGATAGCATGTCCGCCACAGAACTTGTAAAGTTGCAATGACAAGGGTACGAACTACATACGAACTCACTTCTTTCTCTAAATGAAACAGTTCCGTTATTTTTAAGTGCCGAGATCTTCAATAAACAACAATTCAGCTTATATTTGTGAAGTGTAAGTAGCTTTGCAACTTGCCTTGTTTACAATGCAAGACCGCACTTGTGCTGCTGCAACTGCACGGCTCTCCATCTGCGTTGCCACGGCAACTTTCCTCGCCGACGCAAGAAGACTCATCGCAACCATCTGTCATTCAGAAAAGCGCATAGTTTCAAAACGCCCACGTCGTCTAAGACAGCTATTATTTTTTAATTTCATGACGAAAACACGCAATAAAAATACTGCAAAATTGTATATTAATATTAAGACTATCAAATTTTATCTACAATGCATTAAAGCAATTTACAGTGCACAGTAGCTTAGTAAACACTGAACGGTACACTTACGACATTGCAAACATTCAGTGAAACACAAAAAGTCTGGATGTTTAAAAACTTCAACTCCCCCGTTAAAGACAACATATTCTAGAACAAAAATTCTAGCTGAGAAACGTAAATTTATAATCTTTTTGGTTTGCAATGCTTTCTGTGGATGGGCTCCACCAGAGACGGATTCAACCATGTTCAGCATCTTTGGCCGAACAGGGGCCCCACAAAAGAAGCCCCTCAGCCAGAGAACCTAGCAAAGCGACTTTTTTGGCTTTTTGCGTCATTTTATGGCGTGTTGCAACATATAAGAGTTTATTTAGTGCCGAACGAAATTTTCTAGTCTGTATGAACGTCTGTCCTATCCTACGCCTATATTTTCTGTCCGTGCGTCTGTCTGTTTTTTTCTTGTTGTCTGTACATGCACTACAACCGTGCGACGTATTGCGAAATTAGAACTTAGATTTGAACTTTACGACGTTACTCAAGCCCTATTTACTTATTTCCTGCACAGAAAATTTGTGAAGACCCCAAATTTCTAGCAAACAGAGTGACTTCGCCCGGGCCAACTGACGAGTTGTCAAAATGCATAAACGCTCCTACAGACTTTGGCGGCTTATGAGCCGCAGGCCCGCTAAAACAAGGGGCATAAACGAAAAGAAAGAAAGCAGAAAAAAAGTGGAAAAACAGACATTGATGCTAAGGTGAAAAGTTCCCATGCACAACACTCCAAACATAATCATTTGTCATATGAATAATATCAGTATCACGTAGTGATCGAATCGTAACCGAACATCATAGTAACAATTTGATCACTGAAATGTGGAAATATTTTCCACAATTTTCAGTGGCCCGTGTTCTGAAAATTTGCTTTGGCCTGCCTTGACTTTATAAAACATGATTAGGTCCTATCATAAAACCTGAAATGATCAAATATTACCTAGAGAAAGACGTTATCTTGTGTGGCTGTAATTTAATTTTTTTTTTGAAAACTTTTCAGCTGTCAACAGACGAAATGCAACTAAATCAGAGCAGTGTTTGAATTACCGGGGGTTGAACCCCCAACTAAAGGTAAAGATAAAGGTCGTCAATTTGTATAGCGCATCGTCGCAAACACGCCTCTAATGCGCTTTCGTCACTAACCAGAGCCGCCTGCCGCACGGCCACCGTGTGCGGCCTGCAGACACAGGCTGGCGCAGCGGCCGGCTAGGCGACCCCAGTCAGCTGTTCCAAGGTCCCCACCTTCCGTAACTCATGTAAATGAGTTACTACTCATTTTATCGTCCCACGGAGGGTAGAAGGCTGAGTCGACCTAGCTGGCAGGCTTCGCACCGAGATGGTTTACCTGCCCGTAGGCAGTCACCCATCGCAGTACTAACCGGGCCCGGCGTAAAGTAACTTCGTTTCAGCCGAAACGCGCTACCAACTACGCCACGCCACCAGCTTTCTCAACTCCCATAACACACTGCCAAATTATGTACTGGGGGTCATCTATGTACTATACACATATGGTTTACAACACAATTCTGGTCGAGCTCCGACTGTCGCAAAGTTCAATCCCCAGCTAATTTTTCACATTTCAAACACTAAATCGGAGTAAACATATAGCTAGGCCTAGGCCTATATGTTCTCACACGCAAGTATCGTATTTTAAGGCTTAGTGTATCAATAGGCAATACAATGCAAACCTGTATTTGCTGTTACAAACTGACAACACAAAACATAACAGACCAGCAACAGCAGAACATTCTTTCTGATTGAAAAACGCATTATTTCTAAAACCAATACAATAGCAGCCGATTTGGCATGGAAGCTGTGCAGTAGGCTATTTCTGTACTTTGAAAATTCGTTATGAGTTCAATGAGTTTCTCGAAATCCTACGCTTATATTTTCTGTCCGTGCGTTTGTCTGTCTGTTTTTCTTGTTATCTGTGTTTGTTTTCTGCACTTCTGCGAATAGAGACGAAGAAGTCAAAGTGACAATAAGTATGCTAAGAATAGGATTAGTGGTAGGCCTATAGCCGGTGAATGCAGTTCAGAATGCTTAGACCTACAATGCGGCTTAGCGGTTAGATAAATAATCTATACTGCTATTTTTTTCGTAGCTTTAATTAATCATACTATAAGAAAACAGCAGACCCGTCGAGAGGGAAAGAAGGGGGGAGGGGTTAGCGGGGTAAGTTACCCCGGGCCCCGCGACGTTTGGAGGGCCTCGTCGTCGCTTAGAAATATAAGCCAAAGAACACTAGAATGCGCCATTTTAAGAAAAAAAAATTCAAAAATGTTATCGCCAGAGGAGCCTCGCGAGAATGTTTCCACGGGACCCGCTGTGGCTCTCGACGAGCCTGGAAAACAGTTGCAAAACCGAAAAAAATACGAAGGTCTATATTGATCTTGATATCAGATGTTCTCTTACGATGGACTCAACAGTGAGGCTTCTAGCTTGTCTGACGCAAGTTAACCAGTGGGCTAGTAGTTTCATGCTTAATATTTGAATCTTATAAGCTACAAGCAGAAAAATTCATTTTCAAACGCAGACCGGCTTGGCATAACTTTTACTAAACACAGTCTCAAATGACAAAACAAAATTTTAAAAAAATTTCTGCTGTGACCTCATATGCAAACGCTGACGATGTGTGCCACTTTCCGCCAATTCACGCTGTTTCAGCGAAACGCTTTGAAAAAATAGTTAAAATCAAATATTATAGGATGACGTCACAACTAGATACGTCATAAATAAATTGTCTTCGTGTGTGAGCTAATGAAAATTCAGAAAAGTCTGAAGTGTACAACAAATAAAAAATATGCTTGAATGAAATCATTCTGACTTCAAGAAAATCTGTGTTCGCAGCATAAAATACACATAACACTGTAACCCGCTTTAACATCACAAAACAAAACAATAAAAACGCATTTAGCAAAAAAAGCAACAAACAACTATTACGTCCATAAATCTTGGAGCAAATATTTCGCCACAAAAGCAGGAAAAAGTTTTTACAACCATTCACAGGAAATTTAATATAATCTAAGACCTATTGTTCATAGCATGCTTTTACCGGCGTTTTTTCAAGCCCATATGGACACGTGCACATTATGTTTGGGGGCTAAGTCAGGGTCCCAAGAAATCTGATGAAAAGTTTCCATGTGAATTTTGACACTGAAAATAAAATCTTCAGTAAAATGCTTGTTCACGCTTGACTACGCACGGTTAAAAACAGCACAAAAACTTTCACGTTGTTAAGTAGAATAAATAGGCATACTTTTCACAGCTTTATGCTACTAAAAGTGGAATTCGTACACACTGAATAACGTATCTCATTTTCTCAAAATATTTACACATGAAGGTATAATAAATTCTGTCGAGTCTTCTGTTTATGGACGTCATTATGTTAAACGTCTGTCTGTGCAGTTTCAAGTCATGGAAATGAAATAAAAATGGACTATAAAAATTAAAGTAGCCCACTGTAAAAAGTTCAACAACTTAGCGCAACGTATTAATGAGAAATCAAGACGAAACTGATGAAATTCTGTATACAACCAAGTTTGGCTTTAAATTTAAAACGTTTAGTCCCCAAGCATCCGATATCCGTTTCCTATGGGCCCACAATGCCACAAAATCGACGACAGCCGAAACAAGCCACTGATTGACCCACTAAAATGTTTAGTTCACGTCGATCATCAATCCCCTAGCTGGATTTAGGAAAAAAACAGCAAAGGGAATGGAGTAGATAAATAAAAATGGGGAAAAAACGTGGAAAAGAAAAAATTGAGAAGGAGAAAATGGGAGTAAACTTGTTCCAAGCGTTCAAGGGGGGGGCAGACGCCCCTTGTCATCAGCAGAAAATAAATACATTTAACACCGCAACACGTGTCAACGAACCATAAAACATTGACGTTAAGGCCGGAATCTCTCTTTTAAGTAAGTAACCACCATTTTACATTCAACCGTTGCTTAGCAACTACAAAGTTGCTACTGGATTAGGTGCAAAAAATTCTGTGCTTCCTATTGCTGCCGGCGATAAAGTATTTATGACATGGCATGCAATATTCCGCAATAACTTATAAAAAGACTGAAACACTAATAGTAGCCATGAGAACTTAAGCAAAGTTAAGCTCACTGCAGCATTACAGACTAGATGCAAATAGTAAGCTATTTTTCACTAAAACTTTGACAACAAAGAAAAAATACACTAACACGTTTGAAGGTCCAATAAAAATTTTGAGGACGCAAGGTTTTTAAAGGACTGACGGTAACCGAGAGCACAGAATTTTTTACACCCCATCCTAATCACATAGTTACGTAAACAGACAAATCATTCATAAAGCGCAGTCATGAATATTAATTAGCGAAGTTGACCGACTGATTAACAATCAGAAACCGGCTTTACGTAAACAACAATAAAAACCACATGAACACAACGAAGTTAGCGCACGAAGTCACGGCTTTGCTAGTGCACTAATCGCCAGACAGGCCGCAATCACCAGAACCACGTACACAACCGACCAGCCTCGATTAGCCGTGTTCGCGAACAGAAAATCTTCATGAGCTAAAACACACAATCACTACTCAGCCGTACAGGCTACACATTAATGTCTGCAAATGCTGCATGCAAGTGATAAAAGATGCACGTGGGCGCTCGCAGAAAAGCCCGAGGAAGCAAAGAGGTCGAGGGGTTCAGGCGCCGAGAACGAGAGGGGGTGAGTGAGTAGTTTCTTAACGGCCATTCAGTGCCAAACGTGGTTAAAATTAATTAAAAGCATTTAATATATGTATTAAAAGCAAAGTTAAAATACTTGTTAAGATCAACGCCATTAAGCTAATGTAAAAACAACATCACATACGATTGTAAACGTTGATATCTTTAACATAAGCGATGATGTTGCGAGATGCAATATCTTCAAAAACGTCCTTGAGTGTGTCCACGAGAACGAGAGGCCGCAGACGTAGAAAGTGGGGTGGGGAATGGGCATACCCTTTCACATCGGATAAGCTAAGGAGCAGAGGGCAGAGCCCCGGTCGATAATAAATTTAATCCATTATCAGCCTTCCAAAACATTTTGGCGGAATGACAGCATAGTTAGTAAGCAAAAAAAAACATTGTCTTTTTTTGCCATCCCCTGATTGGTATTGAGTTTACTGTGGCTACACTTTGAGAATATTTTGGTAAATCATTCCCACGCTTGTCCCGCCATCTGTCGGCGCCCATGGAAATACGCGAAGATATACCGGTTAGTCCGAAAATATTAATTGTCAATATTTTATACAGTTGTGACACAAAATGGTACGGTACAATTTTGAAACCATCTTTATCCGATAATTAAGTACAGATTCAGAAATTGTCATCCGAATTTAAAGACGACTTTGTCAACTAAACAAGTGTCTATTGTAGCTCTCCGTTACCGGTTGTGCTTAATCGACATTCGACAACTCTCGTGATAAATCAAGCATGCATATTCAGCCCAGTTTAACATGTGTAACTACAAATCGTTAGAAATGCATGACTTCATTTATCTGCACTCATGGAAAAGCATTTCCATCTCCACTAAAGTTCAGCTATGTCGTGCTTACATTCAACCGATCCTTCTCCATGGTTCTGAAACATGGGCTCTGACACGAACTTTGGAAGACAGGATCACTGCCTTTGACAACATATGCCTCCGACGTATTCTTCGGATTCCATACACGAATCATGCTACGAATGCTGATGTACGACTCCGAGCCGGCTCTCCACCGCAACTGCTGCCCCTCATGGCGTTTCCGTTTCTTCGGGCATGTAGCAAGGATGGGCGACACGCGCAGGATACGTACAGAGCTTTACATACGTCGGCTCGCGGGCTCCCCAAGGACTGGAAGCGCCGCTCAGGTCGCCACTGCGACCCGACCAGACTTTGTCACGTCAAACCAGGATCCGCACCATAGAAGCTGACCGACAGCCGCTTAACCATGGTCTGAATTCGGCATGGCGACTTGCTGAAGATCGAAGAACGTGGAGGCAGCTCGTGGAGACGGCTACGCTCCAGTCCGGGGTTTGCTCGTGATGATGATGATGATGATTTATCTGCTGTAGGCCTACAGCAGTGCTTCCGCCGTTTGACATTGCTGCTGATTGCGACATCTGACCTGCAATGAAATCCCGCTGCATCGGAGACTTTTGGCAGTACCAACTGCAGTACCACGACGATCGTCCTTAATACAATATTCTTAGCATTTCAACTTTGTCGATTGTCGAAAAATCGTAGCCTATACGATACGATAAAAAATTTGCACTGGAAAACAGACAAGCAGTCGGCGATAACAGACCGACAGAGAGACAGACACGCAGGGTGATTTCGATGACTGCTATAAGCGATAGATCGCATAGCTAGTCAACAGCAGACGCAACTGACCGAAGGTGTATGAGAAGCATGTGTCGTCAAGAGGCATTGCGGCGAGCATCAAGCGTGTAATGTTGCGCTGCCACAGAGCAGTTCTAGCGCCGCATGCGTCGGTCAGCACGCGCTGCTGACATTTCAGAAACTCCACCCCGGCACTGAAATATACCACACAAACCCACACAATGACATGCTACACAAGGCTACACTTTCGAGGCCGCGAGGACGAGGCCAAGCAGAAACATGAGGCCAAAGTCGAGGCCGAAGCCCGAACGACGAGACTGAGACGGAGGCCAAATGTTTAACGCTGAAGCCAAAACCGACGTCAAAGGTAGAACTATTCAAGTAATTTGAGCAAAGCTCACGTGACGCGCGACAGCAGCGGTCCTGCCACCTGGGAAATCAGTGTACAGAGTGCAATAAAACAATGCGTTTTGAAAGAGTACCTAAATTTGAGGCCTCTGCACGTAACGTTGAATTTAGAAGGTCGAAACATAGACAGTTAAAAATGTACGTTCTATGATAAAAATTTCATACGCAGGTTGTCCGGGTCTATCTCTAGCCATATCGGCACAATTCACTGTTAAAATGTGCGCCGCAGACGAAGTTGCAAAAAACACTAAAACTCCCTATTTTGGTGGTTCAAGGTCATTAAAGGTCATCGATGTTCACACCGTTAAAAGCTTCGTCACTAGTGCTTGTTATGATAAGCAACATTCCTCAGCCTATCTGCAACCGTTTTCACGGTAGACAAGCCAATAGCAGTAAAACAACCACTTTTTACGGGGGTACCCCTCTTTGACGCCCGCCTGCGCAGGCCTCCTTGAACCTAAAAAGTCGGCACTTGAACTGCTAAAATCCACGTTTAATGCTAAAAAATTCATATGCAAATTATCTTGGTTTATCTCAAGCCATTTCGACGTAAATTACTCTTAAAATATGTGTTGCAGCCTAAAATCGCGAAAAAATCACTAAAACCCCTATTTTGGGGGTTCAAGGTCGTTCAAGGTCGTTGATCTTAATGTCAATCGAAAAAGCGTATGAGATTTCCTATTAGTGATTAATAGTAACCTAAGCCCTATCTTGCACTGTTTCTGAGATACAGCGACTTATTGGCTCAGAATCACCAATTTTTTGTATCCCCTTCCATGAAGCGTCCTCGATCGGGGTGACCCCTTTTGAATTTCGGGGAAAGCTTAACGGATCCTAAGACTAGAGTCTTCGTGGCAATCGTTATCATAGCCTGCACCATTTTGATACAATCGCAGAGTGTGACAGACAGATAGACGGACACACGGACGCCACGACCATGGCTAAGACGCGCGAAGCATTACGAGCTGTCGCGCGCAAAAAGTGACAACGACATCGTAAGCTGAAATTTTTCCGGTGTTAACATGACCAAAGCATACGACCGAGACCAGGCCGAGGCTAAGTGCTTAAGGTCAAGGCTGAGGTCAAAGTTTGGTTTGGTTTCAAGCCTGAGACAAAGATCCAAGGCCAACATTTTCGCCACGAGACCACTTCGTCACCACAACAAGCACTGCAAAGGTGACGGCAGAGGTGACATGAGTCCTGAAGACGTTTATTCAACGATGCTGTCGACCATAGTCTAAGCTCTTCACAGACATGCGACAAAGTTGGAAAATTGGAAACCATCATCCAAACTGCCTCGGATTACTTTTTGCCGCATTGTGCTTTATGGTACCGATATTTTTGAACAACAAAATTTTAGTTTATAGTTATCAATGCTGATGTTAAATTTACCGGCAATTAAAAAAAACAAAATTCGTGGATATCTATGTGTAAAATTTTAAAATTAGTCAACATTCATATAACTCAGAAATTCGATCTGATCTGTGCGGCAACGTAAACTGAGCAGTGAGCATATTCATACAGGCATGCGCGTGTCAGCTTGTTTTCTCGCTGCTCGGGCGTCTGCGAAACCTTTGATATCTCCTTGTAATGATTCGTCAGTTTATTGGAGCAGCTGACCAACTCCGGGGACAATGACGCCTCCAGCAGACAAGGACGATGTATCATAAACTCTGTACAAAAAAGCAGAGCAACCGCTGTCATACTGATTTACTTATTTATTATAAACGTCTTCCGGTAGTGAGCTACACATAATTTCACGAACATCCGGACTGCCTTACAAGGTTTTTTTCTTTTTAGTTATTTTTCTGGTTTTAGCTATCATCATTTTCTTCTTTTTCAGTTTTTCTGACTGCCTCAAGTCTCTTATCTCTGCAATAACTGCACTTGCGATTCTTCACGTTGTGAAAGACTTAACGTGCATTATAAACCGAGTATAATATAATATTAATAATAATAA
>Ga0209671_1002184_pt1 | contig 17585 bp, 13 predicted proteins | sample WorMetHERISLAND2_2_FD_187401 | JGI IMG/M metagenome (GOLD analysis project Ga0209671, IMG submission 187401) | Marine gutless worms symbiont microbial communities from Max Planck institute for Marine Microbiology, Germany - Olavius geniculatus... | ecosystem: Host-associated > Annelida >...
ACCAGGTAAAGAACCTGGTAAAGAACAGTGTTACCTATTGGCTATGCCGATCATGACATTGCTGCGAGACTGGGTTAACCCGTCGTTTTTAATTTTTGACATTTGCAGCTCAGGGGTGGGAGGGGCGAATACCCCGGCCATCTACGCCGCTAAATTTGCAGATTGGCCATTTTCGGTTAACCGGTTACAAACCGGTTAGTAGTTTCGGTTAACCGGTTTTGAAATTAACCGAAAAGCGCATCCCTAGTTTTTGTACATATTTGTGACACAATGGAGTTATTTGTTCAGCTCATAAGATGGTATTTTATATAAAAACATTCCCAGTTTAGAATGATAGTGCAGATATTTTAAACTCCATTCCATGTTTTCTGTGATATGCTCTTAGATTTTTATGCACAGTTTTATGTGTATTCAGATGTATTCAGATGTTTTTTACTGCACATCATTCATCCGCTACGATAGTGACCTTATGCTGAATGTTAACGTCAGGGACTAAATGGCATTCTAATGTTGCTAATTAGTACAGATTGTTATTATTATTCGTGATTTAGATTGTGTTATACATGCTGTTGCTTGCTGAAATTAGCTGTACAGTTTTATTGCTTATCTCTGCATTGTTAATGCATAAATCTTATTCTGTGTATGCATCTTTATTACATGTTGCAGCCGCAAGCTGGATTACAGTACAATAGATGAAATATGTATATATATATATATATGTTTGATACTCATAATAATAATGATGATGGAAACATCTGAAACAGCTTCACTTAATTGCATTTTTAATTTAGAATAGCTGCATTTTGTTTTATTATGCTATCTTGAATTCAGTTGTTTTTGCTGCAGTTACATTGATACTCATAATTAATGGCTGGCTGTTTGACCATAATTTTCAAGTTTTGTAGCTGTAGGTAGTTAATTAGTGTATTAAGGTGCAGTATATGCAGCATAATATTATCCTTTAGTGGTCTGATGCTATTGATTAGACAACCGGAACGACATGTGGTCTGCAATTAATTATGCTCTAGCAATTTTAGGGGCTCTTACAAATATTGAGAGCAACTCTGCCAGCTAACATGGAAAATAACAGCAGCAAATATTCGATTGTTGTGTGGCTCGGTAGTCTAATGGTAACGTGTCGGACTTGTAATCCTGAGGTAACTCAGAGACGCAGGTTCGACTCCACTCCAGGACACTATACCTTAGGCTAGTTGTTCACACACATGTGCCTCTGTCACCAAGCAGTATAATTTGTTACCGGCTTCACAGCTGGGACGTAAACAGGCACACCGCATGATACACTGGCCTCGTATCCGTGGTCTCGCAGTGTAAAAAGTGGTATCTGGCTGAGGGCCTTAGGAAACGGAGATCAGCGCCGCCCTATGGGTTGTAGGGCTCTGGAAGGACTTTACGTTTTTAAAAAAAATATTCGACTGCAGCTGATAGAATTTAGTCCCTTTACGTTGCATACCTGCCATGTGTTGTTGTTCGGCAATCCTATTAAGTTGCAATCCATTCTTTGGTATGTCCTTTGCTTCTTTCTAACTTGAAAATTATATAAGGTGCACAAAAATCAAAATTGGTGTGAATGTTACCTAGAGCAGGAATAAGGGTGTGTTAATTTTTACGCGAGAGAGCTAACATAGTGGCTATAGTGCGTACTACCTATGATAATTCTGTCTGTCACAATCCGGTACCGATTCAAGCGCAGGTGAGATAGAGACTTTGGTTTTCACCATATGATAGCATAGAGTCTCTAGTATTTCAGGACAAAATTTCATGCCACTGGGTTAAGGGGAGAAAGAGGGGCATCCCCCTTCCCCCTTAAGAAGCGCTATTCTACCGTTATTGGCTCGTCTAACATGAAAATGGTTGCAGATAGGCACATACATGCTGCTTATAACAAGCACTGTCGATGAGCTTCTTAGCAATGTCAACATCGATGACCTTGAACCCCATAATAGAGGCTTTTATTGAATTTTTCGCGATTTCAGGCTGCAATCTGCATTTTAAGAGTGAATTGCGCCGAAATGGCTGGAGGTAGACCAGTACAACTTTCGTATGAAATTTTCAGCATTAAATGTAGATTTTTTAGCAATCCAAGTTTGGACCCTCTAGTTTTAAGGAGACCTGCGCACCTGGGTGTCAAACAGGGGTACCCTCTAAAAAGTGGTTATTTATCTGCTGTTGGCTTGCCTAGCGTGAAAATGGTTGCAGATATGCACAGACATATCAAGACTGGTGACAAGCTTCTTAGGATTGTCCACATTGATGACATTGATTGACCTTGAACCCTAAAAATAGGGGTATTAGTTTTTTTTGCCTTAGTGCTGCATAACAATTTTTAAGTGTTTGGCATCAGTCTATATTGTAATATTTAATGCTCTAGCAGTCATTGTTCTATTAGGCCTAAATATTCACACTTATTAGCACCAGCGTGAGTATTATGTGCTAACAGGGCTAGCCGGTAGTCACAATTATTGTTCTCATCCTGGATTCATTTTGTGTGTGGTTTTTAATTCATACTGATGCATGTACAGGGTGGTTTAAAAAGTAAGCCACCAGGTTTTTGTCGTAATTTCATCAGATGCTCATCAGCTATCTAAATTCTGTCACTGGTAAACTCGCCGATGTTTTTTTGCAAAAATGTAATTTTGAAATATCCACTACATTACAAGTGATTCACCACACCAATGGTGAAATAATAATGTTAGTTTTTGAACTGCTTATTTTTTCGACCACCCGGTACACTAGAGCAAACATGTCTTGAGGCGAAGCACTCGCACTGCTGTTCACTTGTACTGTTGTTCAATCTCAGTTTACAAACTTTTATAATAAATGTTACGATTTTTGCAGTTGTGTAATCTTAATTGCCTCATGTGCCTCTATGTACACTGTGTCCGGTAAAAAAACTAATCCTCTAGACATTGTGCAATAAAAATGTCAAATCTGAATGGATCTGAACAAAGTTTCATATGTTTAATTCCTGATAAATTCCTAAAGTGAATGCCAAATTTCATTGAAAAATATTATTTCTTAGTGGAGTTATTAATTGTTGAATATCGATAACAAAATATCTACGTTTTCAAGATGGCGTTACGCCAGTAACTGTAAACCTCTCTATTAATTTACACTTGCGTAACTCCACTAAGATTCAGATTATTGTTTTCTTCAGATTGATTCAGATTTGACATTTTTTATTGCAGGATGTCTAGGTTATTAGTTTTTTCACCGGACGCAGTGTATGTGCATTTTTAGAATGCTGCATAGATAGTGAATAGTGTCCTTATGTCACCATTTCATATACTTCTACTTTTATACTTCTGCAGACAGTGTAGTCCTACTGCTGTTGAACTGATCGTGTATATACTGTATGTATGCACGAAGAGTGTTCTAGCGTACTGGTGAAATGGTTTTTAACTTGTGCCAGTCTCATGCTGTTATGCCACAGCGAACTGCATCTGATAATTTTTATGTTCCTGAATTGTGATAGCTGTGGTGTTGAATTTGTGAATGTTTTTCATGCAGTCTTATAATTCCAGTGTTGTATATTGGAGGAAGTGTTTTAACATATCCGCAGTCTTGGCTCAAATTAACACAAGAGATGGTATTAATTTTCAATTCACAAGTCTACATTCCTTGCAAATTTACTGTCTGCTGTATAAGTGCATTACGCTTTTACTACAGTGAATGAATACCGTGGTTTATGGTCCATTTTATGTCTAGAAATCGGATTAAGTGTTTCTGTCAATGCAGTTTGAAGTAGGGCCATGTATGCAACCATGCAGTCGCTTCTTGAGTTCATTGACATTCCTCAACAGGGTCTGATAAGACTCAAGACACCCTTAACATTCGAACGGTCTGACGTCACTTAAGGCTGTATGTTCATGCATTTCAGCGCATTGTATTTCGCTTGTTTCGTTTTTCCCCAGGTAGTGTAGAAACATGTTCGGTGAGGTTGCTACTTAAACTTCTGTTTGATGGCCAGTTGTGTCAGGAATATTCGTGCCAAAAACTATTAAAATCTGATGATATGTCTCCATAATGTCAGGGGTGTTTTCACGTTTTTTGTTTATTTCAACGTTTACTTCGTGTGCTCTGTTTTCCCCAGGTAGTGTAGAAGCACATGTTGAGTATGGCGGGTACTTGAATGGTCATTTAATGACTAGTTGTGATGGGAATGTTCACATCAAAAATTAATAAAGTCTGGTGATACGTCTTCGAGTTTCGATCGACAATGTCCCAGTCTCTTGGGACGCAGTGTATGCCTGATCAGTGCCCGACACACTGGCCATGGGCACCGATGCGCAGCAAAGATCGGTTTGGCGTCTCACATTATGAGAACTCGTGCACATTTAACCACACTGAGCTCGCACTGGTACAATGTTTCCATAACAGTCTGCTGCAGTTGTGCGATCTGATCATCAGAGCGTGGTTTAAACATGTTAACCCAGTGTGTGCAAGCTTGTTACTTATGCAGTGCTGTAATCACAGGCGTGCGGTAGCAACAAGCTGTTATAAGCGATGTGCCAAGTCGATGGGAAGGCCGAAATTTCGACCCCCCACAGCTCCCACATTTCTCAACCGATCTTAATGAAACTTGAAACTAAGAAAGATATGCGGGATACGACCCCACAAGCAAAATTTGGTTGATGTGGGACGACGGGAAGGGGGTCTGCGTAGGGAGGGCATTTTCCGTTATTTTTGTGTTCTATCGATCCTTGTTTTTTGTATTCTTTCCCACACCTACAGGTCACACCAGAAGACCGATCACGACCGTTTATGGCTCAAAACGCGTGTTTCCGCGTAAGGTAGGGCCTTTTGGGGGTCTCGATGATGAAAAATAATGTTTGGGGGTCAAAACTCCCCAAAACATGATTTTGGGGGCCTGAATAGGCATTTTAAGCCAAGTTTGCGAAATTTTCGAATCGCAATATCTCGAGAAGTACGCACTCGATCAACACGAAATTTGAAGGGGAATTTCAGGTGCACGAATGGACTTCGTGGGTGGTCCAGCATTACAAAATTATAATTCAAGATGGCGGCAGCCGCCATCTTGGATTTTTACACAAACATCAATAACTCAGTCGCCGATTGACGTAGATGGATGAAATTTTGCAGTGATGTAGATGGCTGCAACCGGAAATAGACCATTTGACCAAAATGAACAAAAATAATAAATTCAAGATGGCGGCGGGCGCCATTTTGAATTTCATTTATCGCTCATAACTCGTTTACTATTGCACATATTTGAACGAAATTTGGCATGTGTATTACCCTGGAGGTCCTACATGCAGGTATGCCAAAATAATATTAAACAAAAATAAAATCCAAGATAGCGGCGGCCGCCATCTTAGATTTTTGCACGAACAGCAATAACTCAGCCGCCGATTGACGTAGATGAATGAAATTTTGTAGTGATCTAGATGGCTGCCACCGGAAATAGACCATTTGACCAAAATGGACAAAAATGATAAATTCAAGATGGCGGCGGCCGCCATTTCGAATTTCATTTATCTTTCATAACTCGTTTACTGTTGCACATATTTGCACGAAATTTGGCATGCGTATTAATCTGAAGGTCGTACATGCAGGTATGCCAAAATATTGAACAAAAATTAAATCAAAGATGGCGGCCGCCGCCATCTTGGATTTTTGCACAAACATCAATATCTCGGCCGCTGATTGACGCAGATGAATGAATTTTTGCAGTGGTGTAGCCGGCTGCCACCGGAAATAGACCATTTGACCAAAATGGACAAAAGTAATAAATTCAAGATGGCAGCGGCCGCCATTTTAAATTCCGTTTATCGCTCATAATTTAGTTGCTATTGCACATACTTGCACGAAATTTCATATGCGAGCTAAGTTTGACGTTTTACATGTAGTTGTACCATAAAATCGAACAAAAATAAAATTTAACATGGCGACGGCCACCATTTTGTATTTTAACACAAAACATAACACATCAGCTGCCAACAGAAAAAGGTTCATAAAATTTTGCAGGAATGTGGTTAGTTGCTACTGGAAATAAATCATGTGACCAGAATCGAGAAAAGTAGTAAATTCAGGATGGCGGTGGTCACCTTTTTAAATGTCGTTCATCACTTATAACTGCTTTTTCACCCATCTGCATGAAATTTGGTATGTAGACTAAATTCGCTGTCCCACATACATGCAGGCTTGCCATTATATTAAACAAATAACAAAATGCAAGATGCTGGATGTAGTAGTAGTAGTAGTTGTTGTGTACAAAGTAACTGTTCAGTGACCTTGCAAACTTTTAATAAAACCGCAAATATTATATATAAAAAACTGCAAGCAACATTATGCATTAGCTTAGACATTTATATCTGGCTACTGAGAACAGATTAAATGTCTAAGCTAATACATTAGTTCATGCTTATACTTTTTGATTTTTGCCGTTTTACATCAGCGCTTATACAACATTAAATGAATTGCTTGCAGTTTTTTTTTATATATAATTAATACATACCGGTTCATACGGCTCACCATTTGTCTGCCAAGACGGCAGACTCTATCATGATATATGCAGATATCATATGATGACGAACGATTTGTACGGGTAAACTGGCAAGCAAGCTGTCAGTTCTAGCACATTGGCTAAACTAAAAAACTCAAACTGGTTTAAACGTAGTTAAAATGAGAGAAAAAAAGAAGCACTGCTACTGTGTGTAAAAAAACTCGAGAAACAAACGCGTGTATTGCTACTCCGTTTCGTTTATATCAGATGGTTCTACTATGGCGCCTTGTGTTGGGTGTTGGGTCGGCCTTCATGACTATAAATAATATGTGTGTGACATTTAATACAGGACTGCTGACCGTGTACCTGCATATGGCCTTTAGCTATAGCCTATGACTAAAACGTACGTCAGCATAACAAGGACTAGAGAGTGGTCGATTACATATTATGTAGGCCTAACAAGATAATGTTCATACGAACACGGAGGCTGTCCAATGCATTTCGACAGTTTACAGTATATATCCGTAAGAATATAATCTGTGAGCTGTTTAGACTGGTAGAAAAAATCAAACAGGGGAAAAGAAAAAGGAAGGGGAAGGGAAGGAAAGGGAAAGTGGAAGGGGAAAAGGAAAGTAAAGGGAAAGGAGAAGGTTGAGGGGAAGGGAATTGAAATTAAACTGTTTGACTTTTTTTTTCTACCAGTCTAAACAGCTCACTGATACGGCTATATGCTGTAAACTATCGGAATGCATTGGACAGACTCCGTGTTCGTATGAACATTAACTTCTTTGGACAAAGTTCTCTCCCTCTTTAGTTTCAGCTAGATAGGCCTACTACACCTACAACATTAGGCACTAACAAAAGGTTGAACAAATTACGGTTAGCGTTTTTTTATTCAACGTTTTAAAAGGTTTTTGTCATGTGTTTACTTTTTTTAACGTTTTACATTTTTTCTAAAACGTTTGTAGGCCTACGTCTGCAATCGTTTTCGTCGAGATTATGTGCCCTGTTTAGTTTAGGCCTTCTACACTGTGTCCAGTAAAAAAAGTAAACCCCTGGACATTGTACAATAAAAATGTCAAACCTGAACAAATCTGAATACAATTTTGTACATTTGCATTGTTTGGCAGTTAGATGTAGCAGGTTTCAGCAAATAAATGTGTAAAATTTTAAATTAAAATTCCAAGCGGTTGCTGAGAAAACAGCGAAAAACTTTAGGGGGCTACTTTTTTGCCGCACCCTGTATTGTACCCGACACGGTGTAGATTTTTGAGAAACCGTGAACGGATGATTTAGTTCATAATTCGCTCTGATTTTTTTCGGGTTCTGTATCGTCAGTGACGATGGGGTGATTATAATAGTCTACAGTGTTGTAGTCATATAACCACGTCGCGTGAGGCTGAGTCAGTAGGCTACAATACAGTACAATGGCGACTGCGTCACGACGCAGTGTCTTGCGTGTCTGTCGCAAGTGTCTTGAAGGCTATTGCAGTCGCTCTACAGGTTTGTAACTTGTTGTTATTCGTTATCTAGCTTTCGATATGTTTTATACTTTATCCCGGTATAGCTGAAGTGCCGGTATTACGGCTCTAAAATATATCCACCACAATAATTGTGTCTTATTATGAGAGATAATTATATAGCCTATCTTAAAGGTCGCTTCTACTTTGATGCGTAGTTCAGTCGTTACATGCAGCGGCACTGTATGTTGAAAAAAATAAGAAGAGTAGAAAGTTGTCATATCCGACAGACAGCTGCAAATGTAGGCTACATTATACCTATTACACATGCATGGTGCTCAAAAATTTGATGTCGTTTCTCTAATTTTCGCAAAATTAGCGATTTTAGCCTCATTTTGTTGTGTTTTTGGACAAAACCTGTTCGTGAATAGCCTAAGATAATTTTTAACGGTCTGAAATTTAGGGGAACTGCTTTCTGCTTTTCTTTTCTTGCCACGCGCCACTGGTTTACATTCATTAACGCGTTTTGACAAAATTATGTCCAAAGTCATAGCAGTTAAAACTCTCAAATGGACTAATCATTATGTATTTTGGAACTGTTACATGATTGTGTTGTGACAGTGAAATATTTAGCCAGTTTCATGGCAAAGTTATCTGATTAATCTGTATTAATGATCTCTGTAGGACTGGTGTTAAAACTCAATTTCGACAAACTACAGAGAACGATTGATTCTGTTGTACCGGTAGTGCGGTTGTCTGCAGGCTTTCGTTGTAAGCGATTTTGCTGAATTTTCAATCAGCGATGGCTGAAAAGTGTTCGATATGCCGGGATTACCTGAAGAACCCGAGACTACTGCCCTGTATTCACACGTTCTGTCTCGAGTGTCTCGAACGCTACTGCAGATCCCTCGACAAACTGCCCGAGAACGATGTGCCGTGTCCAGAATGCAGAAAGGAGTTTAATATACCTAAGAAAGGCGTTGCTTTGTTGCCGGTTGGCAAACAGCGCTTTTCGCGACGCACAGATCTAGCGCAGCAACTGCTCATCAGCAACACATCAGGTAAATGTCTCTCAAGTACACGAAAGGTTGATTGTAAAATATTAAATAAGATTGTACATTTCTTCGGCAGACATTTGGTTGAGCGCTCGCGTTATTCCCGATTGTGTTGCATATCCAGCAGCGGCGGAACCCCGCGTGGGACAGGGGCCATGCCCTTCACCTTTCAAGGGTATCAGTTTTGGTCCCCTCACCTTTTACCCAAGTTGACCCCAGTACCATTTCCTTAAAAACATTAGGCCTGCCATGTCTCACACTCACGCATCTCGCATGAGTCTCAAGCATTTTCAGTTAATTCCCGCTTTACCGCCCGCTAAAGTTTCATTTCACGCATTATTTACTTATTTGTCTGTTGCACAATTTTTTTCTGACAGTGACGAAAAATTGTCTTCACTAGGCACAATTTCGGAGCTAAAAATGCACAAAAATGCCTTGGAGGCCAGGGCTCCGCCTGGACCCCACCGGAAAACGTACAGCGCTTCGCAGAGCTGTATTTAGGGCCTACGGAAAGAAAACGGGAAGGTCAAGAACGAGAAAATAGGGAAGGAAAAGGAAGAAACGGGCGAAAAGAGAGAAAAGAAGGAACGGAAGCGGCAGAAAAAAAGAGAGTAAAAGGAGAGGACAGGAGAGAAATCGATCTCGCGCATTTTGATTTTTGTACCTTGGCAGCTATGAAAAATTACTGGCGGACAGGGCGACAGACTAAGTTGTTCATTGACGAAGGGAGAGAAAAAATGACAAAAAATGCTATTGCTAACCTACCGTAGGCCCCCTATGTTTTCTGCGCCACAGACTAGGCCTACACCGAAGCACGCCATTTCGTAATCGAAGAACTCAAAGTGCTCTGCTTCTGCATACGGGACCTTCCCACTCCACTCCTAGACCTCGATCAACAGGAAGGGGAACGCCCTGCGTCAGATGGTCACCGAAAAAGAAATCCAGACAGTGCATGTTGTGGTCGAACAAGACGTCGTTGCTGTAATCAAAGGTCGAATAAAAAAATGCCCGCATACATATTCACGTATTAGCGTGTCTGGAACAAAAAAAAACTTTAAAAGTGTTCTGATATTGCGTTGTTATTCGTTTAGGGTCAAATGAAATGTTGAGGTTCAAGTTCCGGAAGCTACAGAGGACGATAACGAACAACGTCGACCCTACCGATATTATCGACTTCTTATTCGAGGAAGACGTCATCGACGCTGCTGAATTGCTGGCACTGCAGAAGTATAAAAACGACCCAAGACATCAGTGCAGAGATCTGTTAATTCTGCTCCACACGTCAGAGCACCCGCACGCTTTCACACAACTGTACGCTGCCATCAAAGACGAGCGGCATCTCAACTGGCTGGTTGAACGAATCGACAACTTCACCGATCAATCTGTGGTTGATTTAATGGGTATAAAAGCTTGTGTGCGTTGTTTGACTACAAGTTTGAGCTTTTTTGGTCACTAGTCAGTTGCACCAGTAGCATTACCCAAGGGGCAAACCCCGCTCCCTTGTGAAGCTCCCTGAAGCGCAAAACGTGTAGAAAATCATGTGCAGAATTTACATTGAAATATTTCATGTTGTTTGAATATTTTCATCATGTTCAGTTCTTTACATCACATGTTGTTTCAAAAAGAAATGCAGCCGTATTGGCCACTGCGTATGATTGGATGCTGAGGCAGACGGTAGGGACATGGCTGTATTGCCCTCTCTTGACTCCTGCATCCGTGCAAGCAGTGTAGCCGGGGTGAGGAACAGTTAGATCTACAGATATTCTTTTCGCAGCTGAGACTAACGATTTCAATGCGTGAATTAATACTTTTAAGGGGATATTGCTATAAAAGCCTCCCATGAGGATAAAGATGTTGGGAACAATGATAATCACGTGGAGGAGGCGTAAGGGCAGCTTTGCTGTGTGTTTGAAATGGCTGTCGATTGAAACTTTGTGTATATTTTGCTTTGATGTGATTTTTCCGTGTTAGATACGTCGTCAGCGTTAGATACGTCTAACGACATATGGGAAGATGATGATGTTGCTAAACCTTGGAACAGCCGAAGAAGAAAGTGAGATTTTATAATATGTAATGTATAGTAATTAGTTGGTGGTAATCTTTTGCATTCTTTTATATTGGCGATAACTATGTATACTATGTTTTGTTGACTGCTGCCGTTTCTTAATTTTTACTCTGTTGTGTTATTATAACTACTATATAGTATTATTTTGTTTGTGAACTGATTCTGGCATTTTATTAGATATGATCAAACTCATGTTACTAAATTATTAGCCGTGCTCACTGATTTTTATGCGCGACAGCTACGCTATGCCTGCTGAACGTCGAACTGTAGCGGTCAGTAGAAAGCCATCTGGTGCAAAGTTACGGCGAAGAAGTACTCCAAGTTTTGGTAGAAGACCAATCACCATATTTAGAAAGGTTGGTTAATGCATAAGCTGCTGGCATTTTGTTGCTTGTTTGAATCATATTGTTATGTCTATTGTCACAGCATAGGCTTACTCGGGCTGCTTATGTTTTGGTGCATTGGACTCATATATTTTAATGGACTTCTTGGCATATTTATGACAGTCTTTTTAAATATTTTTCAATCGTTCCTATCTGTAGCTGTAGCTGCTAGGTAAATCTGCATAATTATATTTTAACTCGTATGCCAGCTTTTTTCTGCAACTAGGTAAGTCGAGAATAAATTAACAAATGTCTTGGGAAATGAGAGTCAAGAAATATGATGGTGCGACCCATTTTTAATCAGTGAGATATCTGTGCTCCATATTTGCATAACTATTTGTAAAACATGAATTTTTTGATATAGTAACACATGAAAATATATAATTTAGGCCTTACATATGTGTTACGATATTTACAAACTGGAACTCACTTTTCACAAAAGGTTACGGCATTTGTCATAAATGGATTTAAAACAGTAGACATATGCTGCTGTATCCAGATATGCAGTAACTGAACAACAATACCTGGTAGCATAAAGCTGCTGTAGATTATTTGTGTTTTGTAACAGCCACCGAAGAGATGTGGAAAAGCGGTGCAGCCATCGATGGAAAGCACATTTAGTCGACTGATGCAAGACTTGAACGTCAGATTTACACAGTCTGACATCGACGATGATGACGGCAGTGCTAACTTTTCCAAGATGTCAAGTGACGTTGAATGTCTGTTCTGCGACGGTAACAACAGCGATAACTCTACGATCGTAGACACCAACGAATCTGTCAGTAATTGTGTACCTGTGGCACAAAGCGACGCACCTACTGTGTCTACGTTGCTTACGCCGCCGTCGCCACCGCCACTGCCGCAGCGTTCAAAGCGTAGCACTGCACGTTCGCCCAAGATCAAAAGCAAACGTCGCCGGTCACCACCGCCTATACCTGGCGCTGAGTTGACTTCTGCTGCTGGTTTAACAGCCAGGAGATTTTCAAGTCCTGATATACGAATCGTCAGGTGCTGATTGCAGTTTATTTTCATCGGTCTATTTCTTCAACTATTTTGGTCATTTGTTCGTCACTGTATAACAGCTAACATCACTGGAAGTGTCAGTAATGTTGCTTCCAGTAATTCCGGCTACTGCTACAGAATGATCTTTCTGTCTGTCACATTCATGCAGCTTGCTGTTGTACAGTATGAGATACCATTTGGCAGGACACGCTTGTGGCCTCAGGTATGACAGGGGCTCCAGTTCTCTGCACTGAAAAAAGAATGAAAGCTGTGCTTCTGTAGAGGGCGAAATAACGGAGTAATTCGGCAACCCAAGTTTAGTTGGAAAATTGTTGTAAAACAGTCTTTGTTGGAAGGGAGTCGTACTGATGTTGTGATGTGTAAGAATTGTGACCATACGAGCTGTAATTGTTGAGGAATTACAGATTGTACAGCATAGGCCAATATGGCTGCATACAGTATAATGATTGTGTTATTACTGACTACACTGTGCATAGTTTTATGGTGGCTGTGCACTGTCCAGATGGATTATTCGTCTGGTAGCACGTCGGAAAAGTGTCTCCACTGTTGGTGAGAAACTTTGTATTATCTTTGTTTTTTTTCATGATTTTTGTTGGCACAATTTGTGCTCCGTTTTACATATGATTTGTCACCAGAGACAAAGTGGTTTTCTGGTCTACCTGTTTATCATTTGCATTGTGTAATACTGAACTGTATAATACCTTTAAGGCTTTGATGATTCGATGCCATCTTTAATTGTATTTATTTTGTTTCAGTGCCCTAATTTTCTGGAGTTTATAGTTATCTGCTCAGGTTTTGCCAGATCCACATCAGTTGCGTTCTTACTGTATAGATGTCTGACTGGAGCTGATTGCATGATTAGTGAATGGAGCTTGATTCTTCTCATTGCTGTAATAACAATACGAGCAGCAGCAGCAACTGTAACAACAAAAATAAAGCAGAATCATCAGTTGGACATACAGCAGATTTGGATTCAGCAGCCTTCAATACCCCCATAAAGCTTGTATGCCATAAATCAACACGATTTGCCTTCAGGGTTACCTCGCGCTGGTGGTACTATGGCGTATAGGGGCGCGTCCTCCGGCTGGCCGATGGAGGAAGCCCTTTGTGAAGGGTTGTGCCGAATAATACAGAATAAGGCACCGTGGACAACAGTACCCAGTAGCTACTTCTATGAAGTAGCATAAGAAGGTTGATTCCTCAGACAGCTTAAAATGCTGATTTGAGATCATGCCTTGATGGGGTTCATTGGGATCTTACAGGTACCCATGGCTGATTACTTGGTTGATGCTTGCCTGATCTGTGGTCTGGTCGTGTGCGCTGTGTGGCTTCGCTGTCCCTGTCATGTCTTGGGTTGGGTGAAGCATTGGAGAGACTCTTGCGAGAATGATGAGTCAGACAAGGATTTACAGTAGATTCTGAATGCACTGCAGTTCTGGACTACGGTTTTCCTGTCGGGCTTGGAAATCCTGCATGGGATCTCTTTTGCCCCGTTTGGCTCTTGGACCTGGCGGGGGTTGTTTGGCTGCGCTGCTCATGCGGCTTGTCTGCTGAACAGGTTGGGTGGCCTGCCAAGTGATTAGCTTAGGGGACCATAAATCTTTTGGTGAGCCCCACAGTACTTGCTTGGTCAGGGCAATGTGTCCTGACTGACAGTGTAGTCAAGTGAGCGGGGGTAATTGCGCTTTTTGCTATTCCTGCCATGACTTATAGTAGCTGGGTTATCTAACAGGATCTAACAGACAGCCATGAAACATTGCTTGGTTGGTGCCCGCCTGATCTGTGGACTAGTCATGTGTGCTGAGTGGCCTCGCTGTTCCTGTCATGTCTCAGAGTTGGGTGAAGCATTGGAGAGGCTATTGCGGGATGACGGGGTAGACTGGGATCCCATTAGATACCGAATGCACTGTAGTTCGGGGCTACAGTTTTCCTGTCTGGCTTGGAAACCCTGCGATGGCTCTCATTTGCCCCATTTGGCTTGGGGCACGGTGGGGGTGAATGGCTGCACTGCTCATGTGGCTGGTCTGCTGTTGGGTTGGGCCGCTTGCCGGGTGGTTTCCTGTGGAGGCTGTGAAGTCTTTTGGAGAGCTCCACAGTATAGAGTAGTCATGTGGGCGAGGATAGTTGTGCTTTTTGCTATTCCCGCCATGACTTTCAGTACCCAGTATAATTGCTGGGAACTTTCTGGGGATGGCTGATGGGCCCACATGGCGGCCTAAGCCTACGGGACGGCACTGGCTGCCCTGCCCCGCATTGGAACTTGGAACTTGGAACTTGCCTTCAGGGTTAAGATTTCCTGAAAATTGACCCTGTCTGTCAATGGTTTTTGATGTTCAAGAAACTCCAACGCCATCTGTGGTTTTTTACAGCTGTCACGCGTAAAAGAATTAGGGATCTAATTATGTTTTTTCCCATGTGTTTAATAGACATAAATCACAAGCTAGGTTTTCAGCTGGCATTTAGTTTATGCGTCGTTATTCCTTGTCTGTTGTATTGTTTTTGACGCACAACAGCTATACTGTAGGAGTCTATGGTACGATTTGTCGTGTGTCCGTCCGTCCGTCCGTCCGTCTGTCTGTCTGTCCATTACGGATGTATTGTGGATGTATTGTGTTGGTTCCTAGGGGAAAACTTTTTGCACAAATAATTAGTTTTTTCAAACTTTGTCGAGATTTTATGCCTACAAAATTTGCGAGATGCTAAGGGGGTAGAATAATGTGCATTTTTCAATGAAAAACTGGCCATATCTCGGAAACGGTGAATGATAGAGCCAAGGTTACGATTAATCACTAATAAGAAGTGACATACGCTTTTTCAGATAACATGAAAATCATTGACTTTGAATGACCTTGAAGGTCAGCACTGAAACAGAAACTGTCTGGGCTGTAGCGCTTTTTCTCTAGCGATAGCTGGGCTTTCTTGTTCTGTTTGTTTTTATTTTGCTTTTACATTGTGCACATGTTTGTGTTTCTGTTGCTGCCATCATGGTGAAATAAAGTTTATGTTGAATCTGTGTAGAACTTTGCAGACAATCAACTGAAATTGTGTACCATACATAAGGGTAATTTGAGAAAGTTTATTTTGTTAATAGTGTGAAAACTGGAAATTAGTCTAGTGCTAATTGATGTCATTGATGATGCTGTGTCAGCAGCAGAAAATTCATCATTGAGTGACGGACGCACTGACCAATCACGTTCATCACAAGAATCAGATGACGTCATGGAACCAAGGTGAGTCATGTGCAGTTTTTGAATTGTGATATAAAATAAATACACCATAATTTTTCATATCTTAGCCATACATTTTTTGATTTAAAAAAAAATCCAGTAAATTTAAAGCAGGTTTTGAGATTTGGAGATGCTGGCAGAAGGTCATATGTAGCCGATTGTTAGTTATTGACATTTATTAGAAATAAGAACACATATTGCGTTATAGGCCATAGACAGCAGAATGCTTCACGCGTCTTAGCCATCGTCTAGGTGTCCGTCTGTCTGTCTGTCCAGACTGTCACATTGCAATATTGTGTCAAAACTCAGATTCAGTGAGGTTCTCGTGAGATTCAGTGAGGTTCTCGCTGACATTGTGTGCTTTATAAATTAATTAAATAAAATTTACTAAAACAACGAAAGTTAGGATCATGAAATTTTCACTTTTGGTTGCAGCAAGGACTCTGGCTTTTCGTGACAAAATTTCCTGCCGTTGGGTGAAGGGGTTCCCTTTAAACGAGGTGGTCAGAGGGGTACCCGTTAAAAAGACGTTAATTTGCCGCTATTGGCTCGTCTTGTGTAAAAACGGTTGCAGATAGGTACACACATGCTCATTATCATAATAAGCACTTGTAACAAGCTTTTTAAATATGTCAATATCGATGACTTTGAACGACCTTGATCTTCAAAAATAGGGGTTTTTAGTTATTTATTCACAATTTCTGACTGCAGCGCACATTTCAAGACTGAATTGCGACGAAATGGCTGGATATAGACCAAGTCAATCTGCATATATAATTTTCTGCATTAAACGTAGACTTTAGCACTTTAAGTTTCAACCCTTTAGCTTCAAGGAGGCCTGTGCAGGCGGACATCAAAAAGGATACCTCGTTAAAATGGTTATTTGACTCGTCTGGAGTGAAAACAGTTGCATATAGGCACAGACGTGCTGCTTATCATAACTAGCACTAGTAGCGAGTTTTTTAATGGTGTCAACACGGATGACCTTGAATGACCTTGAACCCTCAAAATAGGGGGTTTATTGTTTCTTTTGCGATTTTCGGTTGTGGTGCACATTTCAGGGGTGAATTGTGACGAAATGGATGGAGATAGACCAATATAATTTGCCAACCTGAACTGGTAAGGGTGTCGCACGTCTCATGAGCTTTGCTCAAATTACTTGTATTATGCTGTTGTTGCATATTGTAGGGCATTGCCCGATGTGTTTCAGTCACTTGTGTATCACCGCAATCTGACTTATTCGGTCACATGTGTATCTGCGGAACTCGACTTATTCCAAAATCCCAATATGCAAATCACTGACTGTGATGAGGACTGCTTCTCACCTCAGCATGTAAGATTCCGTGTCATGTTTGTTCGGGGTCAGTTCAATTCCCAATCTTTCTGCCAATTCTCTCAGTTATCCATACTTTAGAGTGAATAGTCTCACAAAAACCAAAATTATCAGGCCAGGAATACCGGTAACCAGTGTGCCAGTTTTATGTTCAAAAGGTGCACATATTATATTAATTGTGTGCAGAGTTTCTGAATGTGAGCGATTAATAGTGATATTAATGTTCATATCTGCAGCTTAACTAATCACTTGCATTTTGAGGTTAGGACTTTATTGCTTAATGGATCGCGACTGACGTGATTCAGGCAGCTGATTGAATGAAGATGACTCTATGTATAATGATGAGCCACTCTGTCAGATCCACCATTAGAATCACTTATTGTTATCTTTAAGCAAAAACGTACAATTTCAACAAATAATAAAATTAGTTGGTAAACTTGGCAGTAATAATAATGACACAAATATGTCATGTGTCATGCAAAAGTTGGCTGATAAAGTTTAACATTATATTCTTCACTATAAAATTGACCAGCTTATTATATATCACTCAACAGA
>Ga0209671_1002187_pt1 | contig 17580 bp, 14 predicted proteins | sample WorMetHERISLAND2_2_FD_187401 | JGI IMG/M metagenome (GOLD analysis project Ga0209671, IMG submission 187401) | Marine gutless worms symbiont microbial communities from Max Planck institute for Marine Microbiology, Germany - Olavius geniculatus... | ecosystem: Host-associated > Annelida >...
AAGTTTATTGCAGTTAACAACATTCGGCGTTATGTAGCAATTTGGAACATTTGCGTTTAACACGGTAAGGTGATGACGCAAATTAGGTGAGGTGGAAAATAAGTGCACCTCGCATATATTTGGATCGTTTGCCATCTTTCTGCCAAAAATTATCAAAATCGGTGGAAATTTGACGCAGTTCTGACAAAAACAAATCTGCTTAGTTTTTTTGAGACACGGTGTATTAGCACAATAAAAAGGTAGCTAACCAGATAGAGCAATATCCTTATTTCACAGCAGGCTCCGCAGTAGCCGATAACACCCACGCCGAAAAGGATCAGTCTTAGAATCAGGACGCAGACAGCGCACGTGGAGACCAGATCGTTCATGTCGACGATGTGTTCAATCTCTGACATGCCGGGAAAGTCTTGGAGCAGCGATACTGCGACACTTTCGCTGGCCATCATCAGCAGAGCGAAGATCACTAAAGCCAGCCCTATCGCCTGCAGATTTCATTCAACTGAATACAGTGCCAGTCGGAAAATTTTACCCCAGCTCCTGACGTTTTATTTAAATTTATTTTTCAGAAAATGATAGGCCTAATTTTTAAGCGACATTTCACACACATATTCTACGTTCAAATTTACGTCAAACTACAAAGTTACATTCAGTTACCCTAACTTCCACAAAGTTATGCTACAGGCTATTTTAAAAGCATGATCAAATTTTTACGTTTCACTTGAAGGCATACTGTGCCTGTGTACGAACTGTCCCACTACCACGTATACAGCCTTCTATAGTTAACTTATGGCTTGATACCAAGATTTCAATGACTCGATTTTTACAAAATTACGCAAAAGCCATAGGGTTTATTTCACATTGTATTGCAGCCATAATGGTATCAGTATGCACGGTACGGTCGTATGCATGAATGCTGCGCGCTAGCGACTTATTGGCTAAAAATCGCAAATTTTCCTCCTCTCCCCTCTCATTTAGCGCCCTCCTTCGGGGTGACACCTGTGGAATTTATAAAAAAGCTTTACGGATACTGGAACTATAGTCTTTCACGAACCCACGTTTAAGATTTGATGATCCTAGCTTGCACCGTTGTTGACTAATCCACCCGTGTGACAGACGGACGGATAGACAGACGGAATTGCGATGGCTAAGACGCGCTATAACAGTTGATGCTGTTGGGCGCAAAAATGACAACAGAAAAAAAAGAGTTGTTTCCTAACTGACATGGCAAGCAAAACTAGATCTCGTGCCAATTTTAAATCGAAATTTTCGTCGATCGAGTAATACAAAATGTCAATTCTTGACACTGTATAAAAGTACCACGTCGACGCAACATAGCGGCATCAGCACGAAGAATAATACCTTTCAAAGTTAATATTCTTGTTTGCCATGTCAAAGATTGTTGAATTGTTCCCATTCTCATCTCGGTACAGTCAGTTTGCCTACATTGTGGGCGTAGGCCTACATGATGACGCTTAAGCCATACATATGCATATAGGAAGGGGCATGGCAAACCTGCAACTGCAAAATTTCGTTAGAGGGGTCACGAAACATCATCACATTTGCAATTGGGCTATTTTAACATCACAAGTGACCGCAAAATTCCCTCCCGAATATGTCACTGTTCCACTGGCATAACTGCGAAGTAGAAATTGCGCTATACTCACAATCATAACTCCGTGTAAGATGGTTAGAACCATCGTGACACATTTTCCGAGCACCATGACTGACGGTCGACTGACGCTGACAGAAATACGACACTTTCCGTTCACCAGCGAAAGGCGGCAGATTTTCTGTCGACGTCGTTCTGCAACGCGCTGTTTCCTATAACCGGTGATGATCGAGAATTTTCACTAGTCATAACTAATGCGCTATATATGCATCAAATTTTCAAAAATTTTTCTGGGAAGGGGGCATAGCCTCCTCCCCGTCCCTACCCCCTACCCTTCCGCCACACTCGCAGCTTCTGGATCCGCCACTGTTTAGGCCTATATAGACCTACGTACCGTAAACAATAATTGCCAATCTATTTAACTTACGTTTTAGTAGTAATTAAGGGAAATAGTTATAACTAGTCTACTAACTGTATAAAGTGAACACATGTAAATAGTAGTTATAACCAATAAGCCTCCTATGCAAGGTGAGCCAAAATTAGTCTCCAACTTTTGTTCATATCTTCGCCCAGTGTTAACCGATTTTCAAAATCCTATCACTGGCAGATTTCGTGATCCTAGCTTTCGTCGTTTTGATAGAATCGCAGGATGTAACGGACGGACAGACACATCCGCCATAGCTAAAACAGGGCATCTGCACAGCTCAGCAAACTATGCTGACGTTCTGTAATAAAAAAATCTAGCCTACCATAAGCCATTTCTTCTCTGGCCTGTGGACATGATAATTCGTGAACATATAAGACGATATTTTGTCCAGGTAAAATCCAAACAACCAAACCTAACAAAACCGAGATCACCTTGCGTTACCGTAGTCGCCTCGACACCCGCCACGCAACTGCTGATTGAAGTGGGAGGCTTCTGCAACTAAAATGCTCACCAAACTTCGAATCAATAGGTCGTTTTGCATAAACGCGATTTCGATCATTTTTGTCCTGCTAATCAGCATAACGTCATTATGACGTCGTCACCGATATTAGCCTAAATAGGGCGCCGGGAAGAGCTCTATCCTCTATCGCTGTTTTCATATAACGTATCCTTTTGTAGAAAATGGACAATCATTTAACGCGAATGTTCACAATCACAACTTTTAGCGGTAGGCACTATTGTTACGGCAGTTTTTTTCAGTAAGTAAGCCTTACTTTTGTATCACACCGTTCATGGCCATCAGTTGCTTGTGGACCCGCCCGATACGCTGAACGTGGGTGGCTAAATCTCGGTTTCTGCGCCAGTGACTGCAGCGCTTTAAAAAAACTATTCCCCTAGACATCGTGCAATAAAAATGTCAAATCTGAATGAATCTGAATAAAGTTTCGTACACTTAATCTCCAATAAATTCCTGAAACGACTGCTAAATTTCATTGAAAAATATTATTTCTTGTTAAAAGTTATTAAATGTTGAATATTGATAACAAAATATATCCATTACCAATACGGCGTTACGCAAGTAAACCCCTCTGTTACTTTACATTTGCGTAACTCGAACAAACAACAGCTGATTTTAGCAAAGTTTTACACCAACAATGCACCATGTATTGCCAATCAAACTGCCAAATTTCAGTTAAATCTGCCTCAGCAAACAATTTTAGCTAAAGCGGCTTTTGTGAAGTCACCCCATTGCGAATAACGTTAAGACACAAAAACTTGAAACTGAAGTATTTTGGGGTGGCCTCACAAAAGCCGCTGTAGCTATTGTTTGCTTCAGTAAAATTCTACTGAAATTTAACACTTTGATTGCCAACAGATGACGCACTGTCGACGTATAATTTTGTTATAATCAGTTGTTGTTTGTTGGAGTTACGCAAGTGTACAGTAAAAAAGGGTTTACTTGTGTAACGCCATATTGGTAATTGTCATATTTTGTTATCGATATTCAACAATTAATAACTCCGCTAAGAAATATTTTTCAATGAAATTTGGCAGTTTCTTCAGAAATTTCTTGGGAATTAAGTGTACGAAACTTTATTCAGATTCATTTAGATTTGACATTTTTATTGCACCATGTTCCGGGGATTAGTTTTTTACCGGACACAGTGTATGTACCGACGCTGAATTCACAAATTTATACTGGTTGTAACTGCAGAGCACATGACACAGCATTTACCCTACGCCAAGGACTGTCACGTTGGGGCTTGCACCACCACTTTAAACATTTCATCAAATAAGATCGGCAAACCTTGCCGAAGGCTAATTATTATCTGCATGTAGCCGTAGTATTATGCATACAGGACACACCCAAAAGACCCATGTGACTTTGGCCTTGATATTCAATGTTCTAGAGGTTGTTAAGGTACAACTTCATGCAAAATTTCATCAAGCCAAGTGCAGAAGCTCACGAATGTTGACAAATATTGACGATGATGCCGAAAACTATACCATTGTCGCTGTCGTGGAGAATAGCAAAAACGAAATCCTAATTCAGGCACGCTGGATGATTCTGAATCATGTTTTCAACTGTTTAATCAGCTGTTTTTGTTAATTCGATGATTTCAGAACTAAAATTCAATGACGTGCAAAAAATCCAACCTGTAATTAATTAATTAGAATTATAACGTTCACATGTAGGCCATATGTACTTCTGGAAACGCAGTGTAATACCATAAAAACAAACAAAAAAAGCCAGAAAACAACAAGAGCAAAAACAGTATTAAATTATCTAGAACTTGATTTAACCACATGTCTCAACTTAGTAGCAAGTAGCGCTAAGATAAACAAAACGTGCCCACCAGTCCATTCACTACTATTGATAAGCTGACAATTCTGACATTTAGCTTATTTCTGACGGTGTACACTTCACATCATATCATGCAGACAAAAAATGTACCGCCAAAAATGGACAGAAAATCACGTGCAGCAAAATCACGCCTGTGAAATAGTGTTGTGTATGCAGGATATGCCAAAAATGTCCTAACTTGTTTTCGTCAGAAATTCGTCAACTCTCCACCAAATTTAATAATTTTTCGCATGCAGATAGCCAAGACGATAGAATTATGTAAGTACACTCACCGCCAAACTCACGTAATTTATGTCAATGCACTACTGTGTAAAATGCACATGTTCCAAATTGTTACATTATGCAGTGATTATCAGAATCGGATTGCTCACATTTTTCTTATCAATCTGACAGAGTGCCATGTGATATAATAAGTATGTGGTATTAAATATTTTATGCTAAAAATAGCAGACAACAAAATAACGGACTGATGAGCTCAATACACATTTTATCCATGAATGAGTGCCATACATTTCGATCAGTTATCTTATGTCTAAGCCATCGTGTACACTTTAAGCATAAATTCTGATAATTTGGAAGCAAGTTAATATGCAAACTTATAATTCAGCTGAATAAATCACATTTTAGTTTATTGTGTTCTGAATTAAGTCGTTAGAACTTTTACGGAGACAACAACTCAGCATTATGCAACAATTTGGAGCATCTGCATTGTACACGGTACTGCATTGACATAAATTAGGTGCGGTGGACAATAAAAGTACCTTACATAATTTAATCGTCATGGCTATCTGTGTGCTAAAAATTATCAAATTTGGTGAAAATCTGACGAAGTTCTGACTAAAACAAGTTGGGACACTTTTGGCATACCCTGTGCATACAACTATGTACATAATATGCATACAATGTTGTCATCGAGTTATTGGATACAGAATTCTGTATAAATGTGAAATTATAGGCAAACAGAACATCACACAGTGCAATAGTTGCAAATATGTGGCATATACCATGCGGCTTGTACAGTAACAGAAATATCAAACAACCATAATACGACAAAACCAAAGACAAGATTTAGGCCAAACGAGGTCCTAAGCTAGAGAAAGATATGGAGATCATGTCATAATAATGTTTACAGACAGACAAATTTGCCAGAATGCCATCAAGCCACATGATTAGACTACCAGTATGTTCAAAGTAAATGTAGCTATTAATTGCCAGTATAAAAATTACACTGTCGTTCAGAATGAACATAGCTTAAGCCAAATATCCAAATATCTGCCACAGACACAAAGGTTTAATATCATGTGCATATAAGTAACAAGAATTCATGGAAAAAAATTTTAAAATATCATGTAACAATAATTTAAAGAAGTCACAGTATCTCTCTAAGTCTTAAACTAATCTTCTTAATCCTACTTTAGTGTGGAATCCAGTAAGCAGAATGACTATCACAGGCATATTCATTGTCTAGATGTACAGAGTGGGCCGTCCCCTATATTATTCTGTTCGAAATGCTACTGCATTTGTTTATATGGACAAGATGACATACCATATAAATTGCTAGTCTGTTCTGCACATATTGACGTCAAAACCTAATGAGTATGCTGTATGTCAAAATGTTATTAACAAATAATATGATAGAATCAAAGCACCCCAACTGTATTATATCACAATGGTGAAACACAAATGGAAATACGTGCTTGAGTATATATCTAAGCAAAACAGTGAAAACTTCATACAACAAGACTTGAAGACAGTCAAGTAAACAACTGTTCAATGTGCCCTCCATGAACTTTTTAAATCTTGGTCGCCACTGATCAATAGCTTTCTTGATCAGTTGTTGATCGAGACTGGCCCAGCAGGTATGCACTTTGTCTTTGAGATCCTCCAAGCCCATGATCGGAACTCTGTACACATCTTGCTGCAGAGCACCCCCGACAGCATAATCGATGGGGTTTATGTCCGGACTGTTCGTCGGCCAGACAGAAGGCTCGAGGAAGTTGGGTACATTTTGCTGCAGAAACTTGACCGTTAATATCGCCCGGTGCGATGGAGCACCATCCTGCTGGAAAACGAACTCCCCGCCGCACAGCTGACGAATGTCTGGCAGAAGACAGTTCTGCAGCAGCATTTCACGATAGTAACGTCTGTCTACCTTGGTTCCTTAATCAATAACATGTACCTTGGTCTTGTCTGTCTTTGATACTGCCACTGATACCATCGCAGTTTCGCTGAAGTGCTTGTGACCTTTTACAACACGCTCACTTGGTACTGTTTTCCCCATTGTGCTTCCTGTAGAGTTCGGTTGCTTTCATTTATTTTATTCCATTTACAAATTATTGAAAATATTTGCACAAAATTTGCACATATTACTCAGAATTGATTATATTTCAATGTGCGTTATTCACTTTAAATGTACATTACTGTTGGAAGATATAATTAGTTGATATGTAGGGCGACGGTTTTTTATGGCTAACAGTTCACAGACACAGTCCAGTAACTGAAAATGCTGTAAATATCAGTACTAATCAAAAAAGAATAATAGTAATAAACACTTCATTCAAGTATAAAAGTAAACAACAGCAAAAATTGGCTTAAAAAAGCATTCGGTACACAATAACTGTATTAGTTGTACCCCAGAAGAACATCCAGTCAACGTTAATGAACATCACAAACAAAAGCTGCTACAGCATTGCTTGACTAAAACAAGCTACGTGTGCGGAGAAATATTAGCTGCTTAGAGCCCGTTTTTCCATCGCCAATCATATCAAATTTGATTTCCAATTTACTATCTCCGATCAACTTCATGTTCAGAATTGATTGCCAATCAACGGCGTTTCATTTTTCCACACATTTTAGACCTGCAATTATGTGACCGACGATTTGCTGATTCACCATCAACATTATGCCAATCTGATTGGCTGACAGTGACCTCGATTTTCAGTGTTGTGCTAAATTACCCAGCATGCACTGCGCATGGATGCCATAGCCAGTAAACATCATCACAGCAACAAATCATCTGCTATCAAAGATGCTCTATCATTTGTTGATATGTGAGCATCTATTTACCATTTTATTTCTTCATGACTCACTACGCTGTATTACAAATCGATTACTCATCGCCATGACTGGAACTTCATTCTAACGTGAAAAGTGCCATTATGGCCAGCAAAGTAAAGTGATGTTTTTGGCAAGAATAAGCAACGAACTGCAGATCAGCCATGTCTAATCACAAATTATCTGACTTGATTGGCCAATAATAATCGATCATCAACTTGATCGGAGATTTGATGGATGATCAGTCGCTAATTGGTGATGAAAAAAAAACAGTCAGTGAGATGATCTCTGATCAAGTCCCAAAGTTGACTGTAGATCAATTTGATCGGCCAACAAATGTGCATGGAAAAACGGGACCATAGTAATAAACAAACTGATATTCTCAAAATACAGTACAAAAAAATAAATTTGACACGTAACACAAGTCGATGTTCACTCTACAATTTGCAATAAGATAGATGTATGGGAATGAGTCAATCTGAAATTCAGTACCTGATGTCTATTAGAAAATCCACACAAATACAGCTCTGCACCAATACCAATAACTTGACTAAGCATAACAAAGCGACCAAGCCAATCATTTCAAATACGATGAAAGTAACCCCGTTCAACGCAACAAATACAACAAATTTAATGGCGATTTTCAGTTTTTTTTCTAGGTTACTAGTGCCCCCAACAAGCTGCAGGAAAACCTCGGGATATTGCTAGAATAAGACTACAGGTAACGTGCTCCTTAAACACTATCGAGCAACATCAAAGCATTTAAGGCAATGTGTTTAATGGAATAATCTCACAAAATTCAGGATGCTGCAGCAAAATATACATCTACGCATATCGACTAACGTGGCACCAACAAGAACCAACGCAATTATCACTGAAATTTCTCTAGCATATATATGAACAGCAAGCTGACGAAACGATCACAGAACAATGCGGGACCGAGGCTACAAGCCGGCAATGGCTCGGAACCGGTGGCCAGCGGTGAATGAAGTCTAGCTGTCAAGTGAAACTGTGGATGACGTCTGCTTGTTGTTCACATCTGTTCTCAGTGCATCCTCAAAGTCACCGGGCTCCGACGACGGTGAGCCACTAATCTGATCCTGCAACAGTTATCAATGCACTCTTCACTTCAGCATGCATTATCACAATATTTACATTGGCACATAATAGAAGACACAAGTTCTATAAGCATACTTTATTACCACTGCAAAAGCCAAGAGCAGGGAAGAAGTTTTTTTGTGAGGAAGGCAGCCAGAGAAATTGTGAACTGTGCACAAAATGCTATCAGAGATTAGATAAACTGTTACACTATAGGTGAGAATATCTATTGATTATTATATTAGCACACATTTTGCTAGCATACATTAATAATAAACACAGCCGGTACGATGCTGTTAAACAGTGAAACCTTCATCCAGTTCTCTCAAAAAACTGAACCAAACCAAAAACTGCATTTTTCTCCACAACACCAAAACAAAACTTACCTATTACAGAGAATGTGAAACGGCAAAACTCTAAAACAGTTTATGATAAAGAAAGTTCTATCACCTGCAGAGTGAGCGAGTGAGTGAGAAGGGTTTAATGTCCCACCCGACACAGTATAGGTCATTTCAAGGATGGCCTTTTCAGGCAGAATGCACACAAACACAATAATGGAATGGTAAGTTTAAACTATGCAATAAATAGGAAGTTTAATCTTTACAGAAACACAAAAATACAAAAATGAAGTTAACCTAAAATTGTAAGAACTCCATTCAACTGCAGACATACAAGTGTATAATACACATACGTATCTGGTTTTATAGTAGACCACTGAACTAACAGTGAAAAATCTGTAGACCTGATAATACACAGTGAGTGAGAGAGTGAGTAGGGTTTAACATCACACCTGACACAGTATGTCATTTCAGAGACGGCCTTTCAGGCAATGCAGGTACACATAATAACAGAACAAAAGGTTTAACCTTTATGCAACACAAAACACCAAAAAACGACCTAAACCTAAAATTAAAAGAACTGCTGATTATAACTGAGCATAATTATTTAACGATAATAGCAGTTCTAACTAGAAGGCACTTGTGAGAGTGCATATCTCCACCAAGTGAAGTGATTTAAACATTACTACTACTACTACTGCACCTACAAATACAAAAACACCTACAAGTACATGATATAACAAGGAAAGAGGAGGAAGAACAAAGAGCTGCTACGGGAAAAGCGGCAAAAGTAACAGCCAGCATTGATGCTTGCGCTGTTGGTGCAATGATGTCACTGCCATTATGAGTCATCATGTACACAGAACGAATGACGGAAACAGTCACGAAAGGACAGAACGGCCAATCTCATAATCTCCTCTGATGTTCACTAAGTTCACACGTGGCGGAGATAATAATCTTCCCTGTTGTACTCCACACAGTCATTAATCTCAGAATGCTGTCTATTGGAGGGCTGATAATACACAGTTCATACAGAAAACATTGTGTGCACTTGACCATCATCACATAAACAATCACCACTTTGAAATAACGCAATGACAGACATAGCACAAATCTGTGTACTTTCTCGATTCTATGAGTATGGCTGGCTTGGCCATGAAACTCTACATCGAAACGTATTACATCTCAGTCAGACATAGTCATGCATTCCAGCGCAAAGTGGCAAAAGCTAGCTCGTACGACATTTCACTGGAGACAACTAAGTCAGCAGGACTCAAGCAACAAACAATACTTCTAATATTTCTTTCTCAAATTAACAAGTCACCAATACAAATGTTCAATGAACTAACTGAATTGCCGCTCCAGTTATACTGCTAAAATACTTGTCGACACTCTTACTGTGCAGTGTAGGTATACTGTGCACATGCCAATTTCACATGCATTACAATCATTTCAATATATAGACAACATTTAGGCTACTGAGGAGGATACAACTGGCGGTGTAAAACAAGCAATAATGGTAATATAAGAGCAGCGATTACATGTGTATATTAACTCAATTAATACAAGTATTCTCACTGGCTCTACAGTCTACACACACTGATAACAATTAAAAATCATATTTTTATTAACTCTGTCTTACGAGGTCAGAACACCTAGCAATGACACTGACACAGAAATCTAAAACAACCAAGATCAGCATGAAAATGAACAAATGACAAAATGTCACAAATCAAACTAAACCTAGTACAGTTGCCTCACAGAGCTTCCCTCATACAGCTGGCCAGAAAATATGTCAGATTCATTCTAACAAAACCTAACTTTTAGAAGCAAAACACACAAATAAACCAAAAATAAAACCTAAAACAAAACTCCTAAGTCAAAATAAAAAAAACAGCTAAGCAAAACATTAAAAAAATTAAACCAAACAAGCTGCACATTACTGCTGATGACAACAAGCAATTGCAGAATAATCAGAAATGCGATCACCGCTGACACAGTGCTGGCACAATGATACAACAGACAGAGGATGACTTTCATGTAGAAATGTCGGTCAGTAAGAGTACCTGTACGACGAGCATAAACACCTATTTCGCCATAACCATCATCATCATCAGCAGCCGAGACATCATGAGCCGACTGACTGTTAGACATACCTCCGCTACTCTGAAATATTAAGTCAATAATATGCACAATAATATACAACAGATAATCTGCGTATAACAGTGTTTTCACCAAACTTTTTTAAAATTCTAAACCAAGACTCAACCCTAGTTTTCTCTATCAGACCAGGGTATGCGCTTAAATTACACTACCAGTAGTTCTGCTCTTGAAATCAAAGCAGACTGTGACTAAAAAATCTCCATAACAACTTTCAGATAAACAGACCAACAGTAACTAAACTTATTTTCAACAGCATGGCCAAACATGGCCAAATATAAATAATAATTTTTTGATAGACAATTCAAGCATCAAACAGAAAACATACAGTGATTTTTGACACACTTTCTAATGTATAAGAATGAAGCCGTAACTTACCACAGATACGAAATTTCTCTTATATTAAAAATTTGCAACACAGGTTACTAGAATAAAATAGCACAGTAGAAACTATAACAATGTGACAATTTGCACAAGATAAGCATGCAAAAGCAACATAAAACACATAAAACCACAATATATCTGACAAATCCAAAAGGCAACAGATGCAAAAAAGTAACAAATAATCTTTGCCTAAACACTCCACTAATTGGTTGATTTATGTGCAACATAAATAACCATTTGATAGATTAGATCACAGGCTATTTTCATCCAGTTCTGAAAATGATTTTTGTTTCAGCCAAATGCTTGAATCACAAAAAGAAAAAAACAATTATGCCACAATCCAGATAAGCAAAACTTAACAGAAACAACTAAACCAATAGTGAGTGAGTGAGTAGGGTTTAACATCCCACCCGACACAGTATAGATAATTTCGGGGACGGCATTTCAAGACAATTGCACATACAGATAATAATGGAACAGTACTGTAAGTTTAACCTTTACAGAAAAACCTGATATAAAACATAAAACACATAAACGACCTAAACCTAATACTCTAAGAACTCATCATTATGACTGGCATATGTAACAGTAATGGCAGTTCTAATAATCTTCCATGTTATCCTCCAGACAGTCATCAATCTCATAATGCTGTCCATTGGAAGATGGGAGGCCAATTAAACCAAAACCGGTAACAGTTGTCTCACATGCCACCTAGCACGCTCATCATCTGAAGCCTGCAGACTACATCCACGACTAAAAAAGCTACTATAATTGTGTAACTGACAGTTACTGCAGGTATAGAGGTTCATGTGATTCACTAAAATAGCATTCTAAGATAAACTGCACTGTGATGTGTTAAGTGACTAGGCAGGCTCTTGGTGGACCATAGCTGAAGTTTTAAACAACAAAATACACATCAAAAGAACTTCACTATAAAATATGCAAAAACAACTATAAACATCAGGTGTTCCAGAAACTTTTAAATGAATGAAATAAAAAATCATAATATGAATCTGAACAAAAATCACAAGACATGCAAGGCAAAACATGTAATGTAGAACTCAAAACAAACATATTTACTAATCCACTTTGGAGAACCAAAGAAACCTTTCAGTACGGCAATGAACAAAATTATTCCAGAACACGAAGCAAAACTTTGTTAAAAAGTTTCACAAAACACTCACTGATCTTGACTTGATGTTGCTCAACGAACGAGAATGCTTTAAATGAAAACCGCATGGCAAAAGTTTGCAGAGTACAACCACAAATTTCAGTTAATACTTTCACAAGCCTAAGTCTCTTTTATGTATACAGAGTAGCAGCAACCATAAAATATCATAACATAAGAAAAGTACTTGCATCTGCTGCATTCATCTATATGTCACAAGCTACATACACTGTGTCCAGTAAAAAACTGCCCCCCTAGATATCGTGCAATAAAAATGTCAAATGTGAACAAATTTGAACAAAGTTTTGTATGCTTAATTACCAATAAATTCCTGAAGTGATTGCCTAATTGCACTGAAAAATATTATTTGTTACCAAAATTATCAAATGTTAAATATAATAACAAAATATCTTTATTACCAATATGGTGTTACATACTGCAGTCGCTCGAGCAGTCCTGAGTGACGTTTGTTGCCGCAATCAAAACAATGTAAACAATAACAAAATAGTGTTTTCCGCAGACGATCCTGTTTTAATTAAACCGTTGAGACGAAAGAAATGGTATGGTGCTAAAAAGTTTATTGTGGAATTTCCCAGCAAGCCGTGGACACTGTCAGGATTAAGCAAACGGTTACCTAATACTGAACACTTCACGTTTTGAGGCGACCTCACAAAAGCTGCTGTATAACTATTGTTTGCATAAACAGATTTAACTGAAATTTGGTACTTTGATTGCCAATAGATGATGCATTGTTGATGTAAAATTTTGTTAAAATTAGATGTCGTTTGTTGAAGTTACGCAAATGTAGACCTACACAGAAGTTTACTTTTGTAACACCATATCGGTAACGGAGATATTTTGCTATCGATATTCAACAATCAATAATTTTGGTAAAAAAATAATATTTTACAACGAAATTTGGCAATCGCATCAGGAATTTATTGTGTATTAAGTGTACAAAATTATATTCAAATTTGTTCAAATTTGACATTTTTATCGCACGATGACTAGGAGGGGTCAGTTTTTTTACTGGACACAGTGTACGTACAAACTGCAAGTTTACACTCAACTTAAGATCATCTGTAGTTGCAGAGACACTGCTTGATAAAGAAGATTTGTATCTAACTCAACAAACTGACGCAGCTGGAACTTCACCATAAAAATACCACTGAAGCTTTGCATCCAAGTGTGTACCTTGATTTGCAGACTACACATTGTTCTAATTCCATAAAACAGCTAAAAATAAACACCAGTAGAAAGCCATTTTTACATAGATGATAAGAGTAACTGGCAATGAGTTGCATGCTGTACATGTGAGTGTATTCTGAGTTCTGACCTTAACTGAAGTGTAGGCTCCGCCCACTTTCTCTTCAACAGACTTGAACACCGTAGAATTACTGTACCATTTCACATACACATAATGCCATTCAGAGTCATAACAAATTAGTTCACCATTCAAAACTAGATAACATCAACCACTTTCTGAGATTTTTTAACTACATTTAATTACCAATACTAATAATCACATAATAATAATATTCCACTAATATTCTAATTCAGCCTAAACATCATGTCATCATAAACATATCTGCCGGAAAACAACAAATAACACCCCAAAATCTAACTTTTTGCCCATGTTAGTAATTTTTATGCACTATAATATCAAAAAATCATAAATATTTGCAGACAAAATCTGTATTACAATAATTATAAACCAACATTAAAACTACTTATCAGATTTACTTATGCAACCTATAATCAGCACTAAATATAAGACTGATAATTGCTAATCAATTTTTATGCGTGAAAGCAGCTATGCTTTCAGCGCGTCTTAGCCATCGCAATTCTGTCCGTCCGTCTGTCCGTCCGTCCGTATGTCACACAGGTGGATCAGTCAAAAACCGTGCAAGCTAGGATCACCAAATTTTCACCGTCGGCTGCCTGGAAGATTCTAATTTCAGGAACCGTAAAGCTTTTTCATAAATTCGAAGGGGTCACCCCAAACGAAGACGCTAAATGAGAGGGGGTAGGCAAAATTTGCGATTTTTGGCCTATAACTCGCTGTATCTCAGTAAAGGTGCGAGATAAGGCCTAGGTTACTATTAATCACTAATAGGAAATCGTATACTGGCTTTCGATTAACGCCAAATTCAATGACCTTGGATGACCTTGAATGTCAAAATAGGGATTTTTTATGGATTTTTCGAGCAATTTTGGGCTGCGACACAAAATCATTTACAAGGCGTCGACACGGTACTGGCGTTGGTGGTGTGGCGTTGTTGGTAACGCGTTTCGGCTAAAATAAAATTACTCTACACCGGGCCCAGTTAGTACTGCGATGAGTGACTGCTTGCGGGCAGGAACTGCTATAGGCTTTCGCGTGTCCTGTGAGCATTAGCTCAAATTTCTTGTAAATGTATGATAACAGTTTGACAGCATCCTGAAAAAATAATAAGCATGTCCAACACTCACCGCATTTCTCCAAACTTCTTTGATGCAAATGCACCGAATGATTTCAATGCAGCATTTGTTTTCTGCAAGCTGACAGACACAATAAACGAGCATAATCATTAAATATTCACTAATTATTCACTGTGTTATTTTGGCAATATCTACCATGATTTTTCTTTAAATTTCACAATACTCATAAAAAACAAAATTTTACTTATACTTCAGATGCTGGCAGAAGTACATCAAAAAACGTTTTAAGATACAGTGCAGATAATATATTAGTTACAAGACGCAGAAATAAAGGTTAAAGATTAATAAGACATAAAGTAGAAAAATACTAACAATAACTTACACTAAATTAACATTTATGCTATAATTCTACATCCATAAAAAATAACCAGCAACAAAAAAATCTATTCGAGCAACTAATTAGTGGGTACATAACACCACAAAAAACATCATCTCAACGTTTACCTCATGCTGAAGATCAAACGACTTAATAATTTGATTAGATATAAACAAAGAGAAAAATACTAACGTATCAGACTCCCTGATAACTTGAATGCCATGCTTAAAATCATCTCTGAACTCAACCAACGGTGTTATGCCCAGTTTCTGCTTCAGTTCGCCCGCCTCCTTTACCTTGGCATCAAGTACCGACCTCAGAGTCACAATCTCCTCTTCAAGCTGAAAACACAATGACATATTTTGTGCATGATATTCAACAACCAATCAAATGATCATAGTAACTGCTATCAGATTATTGTTTAATTAAACTAAGACCATAGTCCACAGTCATACTCATATCACACTGTCTATCTCTAACACTACATGCAGGCTCAGTGGCAGATTAAAGGGGCATCGATCCCCCCTACTGACTTGACGCATCTTATAACCAAGTAAAAATTCTGCACAAAAATGCATAATTTTTCCGAAACATTTGAAAAACTTTTCTGGCAGGGGCTCCTGTCCCCAGACCCGACCCCCTACCTTTTTGCCCCCTACTCTAATGGATTTGCCACTGGACTGCAGTGGTACTGGTATATGGGTGCAATCAATCAAGATCAAACAAATGATCACATAGGCTAGACTTACACTACTACTAACTATTGACAAGCACGGTATTAAGTGCAGAGTATAAGTTCATTTAACACTCACATTTCCCCACTGCAGACTGTGGGTTTAATGTGAGTAACAAAATAAGCTCTTTACTTGTACATGAATTAGTAACCTTGGTAAGCTCAGCTCGCCATGCCTGCTCTTGGGCAGCCTTCTCTTCAGCACTGACAGCTTCGGCAGGTCGTTGACTTTCATACGCTGCCGATGCTGAGACGCCACCATAGAAACTATCATCAGCTGCAGCAGAAACCAACAAAACTACATCAGTAAACTCCTCAAATAACCTATGACGTCACATACGACGTCTAAACTAAATGTCAACATGTTTTATTACACAGCTTTCTCCATGTAGGACAAGGTTAGTGCTTTCCTACATATTTGCCTAAATTCTTCGTAAGAAGTTTCCAAAGAGGTTTCGAAAATTGTGCATTGTGCATCTCAAAATCTTGTTTGGAAAATCTTCTCAAATTCTTCCAAAGACATTATCCAAAAAAGTTTCGAAAATCCGCATACTTTCTTTGGAAAAGAAGTCTTCCAAAGATCTTCCGGCCAAACTGGATGTGTACTTACCTACAAATTTTGTAGTAATCACACCAATTAGTAATCATTTAAAATGTTTGTCGTCAAAGGTTTCGTTTGAGCGCTGGAAACAATTAACTTTCTGTAACAGTAAGACAGACTTTTAACAACTTTAACATAACTACTCACAAAATCAACATAAACATCGCACTGGACTGTCAGGCAGTCATAAACTTCCGCTAATATAACGTAATGTAACTTCAAACATATTCACATCGGAAGTAAACACGCGGGCATCTAAAAAATGAGAACGACCATGTTTAGATCTTCAGACTTAGGTGTAGAATTAGGGTTAGTTTTAGGCTTAGGGTTAGGATCAAGGTTAGGGTTAGGGTTAGGTTTAGGGTTTGTAGTCGCATTCAATTGCAATTAAAATAACTAAAATCCAGTACGATCGGTGTCACAAATCGTTCTCGGTCGATAGACGCTTGAAGTAAACAGCCATGACGTGGAGATCGCACTGCAAGCACATGTACGATTTGTGGGTATGGGTAATTTGCGGAAATGCGGAATGCGGAAAGTAATTTGCAGAACGAAATCTGCGGAATGAAGATGATTGGTTGACGGGCATGATCACGTGATCAGCCCGATTCCGCAAATTACTGCCTACCTTCCGAGCTTGACGTGGTGGTAATTTGCGGAATGTATGGTGCGGAATTGCTGCAGCTAACAATGGAAAACAACGAAAACGTTGCAAAACGTAGAAAAAACGCTAAAAAACATCACCACTCCAAAACGTACAATGTGATTGTGAACTGAGACTCTGTGATAAACTGATTTCATTTTACGACTATAATATTATTGATTATATATTTTTTTGTTATATGT